>Ga0056115_1000670_pt1 | contig 15204 bp, 7 predicted proteins | sample WorMetOlspDAHAB1_FD_77007 | JGI IMG/M metagenome (GOLD analysis project Ga0056115, IMG submission 77007) | Marine gutless worms symbiont microbial communities from Max Planck institute for Marine Microbiology, Germany - Olavius sp. DAHAB.1 ...
AGTCATGCAAAAACTGCCAGACAAAGCTACAAATATAAAATACGCTGAATACTAAAATACATCCGGATGATATACTACTGTACACTCTATAGTTTAAAAATGTTAAAAAGTGCATAATGAACAAATAAATTAAAATGCACTATGTCTGAATCGATTAACGCGAAACAGTGACGCTATGATAATTTCAATCAGAAATACACAGAAATACCTACTGTAAACGCAATCAGGCAGCCAGAAAAACACAATTATGAAGGGGAAAGGTTACGGGTTCAAAACTCCCACTTCGCATCTTCAGTTTTCCCAAGCGCGTTCGTACATGCGCATAATCGCTACACGACAACAATTAGAATGCCGTTAATATTCGGCGTTCGTCGTGTGGATCTGCTTATATGCTTCAGCAATAAAAAACAAACTAATAGCAAATATGTATTCAAAAGGCCTGCCTTGGAAGAAATGACGCAGTCGACAATAAGCTGTTTGCGACAAAGCTGAAGGACTGTCCAGTGTAGCAGGCTGGACAACAGCCGACATACCAGTTCAACAAACTGCTGGCGACGTATAAATGAATACATCATGTATATAGCTTATATGCAGTGAGATATTGGCTGCAGCTATCATCTGAGCTATGCTCTCGCTCGAAGGACGGATATAAGCTGACGACGCTGCGGGGCACATACAGCACGAGGTGGTCCAAAAACCATAGCCCCCACCGGAATGTCAATACTCTTATTAAATACAGGGTGCCCCAAAAAGTAAGCCACTACAAAGTGATCAAAAAATCGTACATTAAAGCCTATAAAGCCTGCCAACGAAAATATATTTATTCGTCAAATTAAAGTGTCAATCGAACACTAAAATATTATCTGTTAGCATTAAATATTCTGTACTTGACCTACTTTTTGACGTCAATAACTATGCCTGACCCGCAAACTATCGATATGCGTCTCACACACGGTAAATCATCAACTCGCCTTAGCACGCTGTGACTTCCATTTATAAACGATCTTTTCGATGAAGATTTATGTAAAATTTCTGTTATATTCTATTCTTAATCTTAATGACGGATTTTAATGATACGATATAATGATGATGTTTGGAAGTGGCTAATTTATTTGGACCATCCTGGTAGTATTAAAACCTGCAAATAATATTTGGCTTTTCGTTGAATTAAAGTATCAAAGAAACACTATCATTTGGTATATAATATTCTATGCGTACCCTAATTTGTGACGTCATGTACTGTGCTTGACACACAATGGTGCAACATGGATTATACAGTGAAGCCTAATTGATGTCATCAATCCATTTTTGCATCAGTTTGCCCTGTAAAGCTACTGTGATATGAAATCCACTCCTATAGACAATCATTTAGATAAAATTTCGTATGAAAATTCCCCATCTTCCATCTTTTTTCAAGTTCTTGGTAAACATTTTATCATTTACACTTATTTAAGCCATATTAAAGCTTCAAGAACAGTACTTGATGACGTCAGAATTGGGTCACACGAAGAATATTTAATACCAACTTATAAGCCTAATAGCGTTGTGCTTCTTTTGTACTCACATTTTGACTTAGCCTAAAATCTACCTTTATTGATTATTCAGTAGTTGCTTACATTGTTGGACCATCTTATGGCCCAACAAAAGTAATCCACTATCACGAATCATAATTAAATCGCATTAAAACCCGCCATTGTTGCTATATTTTTTCATCAATTTCCACTACAAAATGAACACAATAATATGATAAGTCCGTATTAAATATTCTGTGTGACCTAATTTTTGACGTCATCACTTGCTGTGTTTGAAGCTGCGATATGGGTAAAATCAATGAATGTTATAAAATCATGTTTGAAAATCAGAAAAAAATATGGAAATAAAAGATATTTTACATAAGTCTCCATCTGAAAGATCGTTTAGACATAGAATTCACAGCTTGCTAAGGCGAGCTGATGCCAAAGGAAACGCTGACATCATTTACCGTATCTGACACATATCGCTAGTTTGCGGGTCAGGCATAGACTAGTTATTGCGGTCAGAAAGTAGGTCACGCATAGAATATGTAATACCAACGAATAATAAATATTATAGTGCTTGATTCATTCTTTAATTTGACGAATTGATCTTACTCGACAGGCTTTAATACGATTTAATACGATTTAATACGATTTTGTGATCATTTGGTAGTGGCTTACTTTTTTGGCCACCCTGTTGAGAGGCACTGCGGGTCGGACACAATGGAACGCCGCTGAGGAGTATCGGCATTATGGATACAGGCTGATGTAGCGGCGTGTGGAATGGAAAGCAGTGAATCAACGACGGTGCCACGAAGTCAAAGCTTCGGTCAGCCTCGACAAATAAAAAGATCGTCGTGACAGAGTGGCAATTGCCACCCACGTGCGGGAAAATGGCCACAAAACCTAAATATCTCAAATCGTACACGAATACGGATAAACTGCACACAAAAGTAGGCCTAAGCACCCCACCAGACGTCACCAATTCTGTGGAACCAGCCCCGCCTCCGAAAGGACCTGAACTGTATCGGGTAGGGGGTTAAACTCTACTCACTCTCTCACTCTGGAACCAACCGAGGGTCGTAAGGGTTGCCCACTCAGCACAGCACGCACAGCTGCCAAGTCCCACAAAAGGTCGTCAGCGTGAAGTCAAATGTCGTCTTCGAGTTGTTGCGAGGTCTATAGCAGGCGCATGGTCATGACTATCCGTATAACTCTGAAGTAACGCCTGTCATTCAATGCGGGGCATTTCTACTTCTCCAAGCAATCTAAGTGTCAAACTCCATCTAACGGACATTTGTCTGATTGTCTGCGGACAAACGGACAGACAAACGGACAGACGCCAGGAATCGAATTTGGTGCATTTTATCCTTAAAATGCGGCATCTGATGGCAATAATTTTAATGATTTTCCTCATAATCAACTGACCAAATTTCGTGTATTTATTGGTTGACCTCCCAGCCTTAAATTTATAGGAAGCATCGCGCTCCGTTCCCCCTATAGGATGGACGCCTCTGACAAACACAACGGACAAAGAACAAATGAACGTGTCCGTTAGATGGAGTTTGACACCAACTATATACCTGTCAGCCCTTCCTCCTCCTATTAATCGATACAATTTCTACAGGAGAACGTTTAAATTCTTACTGTTTTAATATATGCTTTGCTTTAGCTTCTGGGGATAACTCCATACCAGTACTTGTTTCTGGACCCTACTGGGAATTCCCGTCCCAAAACCGGACTCCCCCACGCCCTCTCAAAAAATTCCGGAATGTGTCCCGTGCTGCCAGACGTCGTTGTCGTAAGTTCAAGCGTTTGTTTCCACTTCAGTTCACTAGCGATTCTTCGCTAATCGCCATATGTTCTGCAGGTGCTCGCGGTCAGTGCGGACGGACGCCGTCACAGTGTAATATATCTTGAGACATTAATATATGCAACGGCGTTTACGCTATATTTTGTGTTTGGTTCTAGATTGCGGGGTCTTTCGCATTCTGCCTTTTGCTGCGACTCTGCCCAATAACCAGTGGAGGTCGGTTGGTTGGGGTTCAACAGCGTACAATTAGAATCTGGCCTATTGCACCACGTAACGCGCTTTTCAACAATGGCGACCGAGATTTTCTGGTCAGTGTCGGCTTCGCTTTGGATCTCATTAGGCGAGCTGACTGATTGATTGATCGACTGATTGATCGATTGATTGATTGATTGATTGATTGATTGGGGTTTAACGGCACTTTCAACACAATAAGGCTATATCGTGCCTTAAAAATTATAGTTTAGTTGTAAGGTTGATATCAGTGGTCTGTGGAGTAGGCTAGTATTTGTGTTAGATTTAGGAGAGTATTGTTTCATAGAATTTTCACGTTTATTGAATGTGTACTAAATGTATTTCCTCGCCTGTCAAGAGACAATTAGACCGATCGCAGGCATAAGCGAAGACGCGACAGATAACAATGTATAACAGCGCCAGTTCCACAGCAAAATTCGCGTTTATTTGCGCACAAACAACGGCTATTCAAACGCTTAATTATACAAAATAGATGCCAAAATCACCCAAATGGTAAATAAAAAATTAATCACTGACAACAGAAACAACGAGTGAACTGCAGAATGCACGATTTCAACAGGCGTTGATAAGACAAGCAAGAACAATGAAAAGCATTAAACAGCACTTGCATAATTAACTCTTATGGAGTGTGTATACAGGCCTATGAATCGTATACGTTAACTTAAGACCCGTCGCAAGACGAAACTGGTGGGCATTTGAACCGGGTGTCATTTTTGATCAACGGTTTGGCATGTTACGACACAATTATCATTGAAGAAAAAAAAAACTTCTGCGGTTATCCTCAGCCACGTTAAGTATGCAAGTTCACTAATTATTATGCAGATCACGCTCTAAAAGTACGGTGCAGGTCCGGGCAATCACCATACTTTTCTCAGACGACCTCTAACGGGAGCGAGCAGAAAATTCACGTCAGGTATCGGTAAATATCCCGGAAATGGCTGATAAGAGTTGTTAAAATTAGAAAAGCTTGCGATCCACAGATTCTAACAATTCGGCAATAAACAGAAAACAATCCTAGAAAGTGGCATTAAAAAGCGGAACGTCGCCTATTTAGTGGTGGCAGTCAAGAGAAACACGCGACGTAAGAAAAGATACGTTCCAATAGCGACGTGACAAGCCAAACGCACAGTAACTGAGGTTATTGTAGATGAACATGAACATTTTGTATCAAAAGGGGATGGGGCAACTACCCTGTGTGTGTGTGACGAAAAGACATTAACGTATTTCACAGAAAAAAAACCGTTGAGCGCACGTCCAAAAGTCCCGAGCTTCGTACTCAGAAATCGCAAAAAATATTACACGAGGATTGATCGAATATAGTGAGTATGACCATCACCAAAAAGACTGCATGCGCAAATACCCGCTGAAACCGCTCCAATAGTAGTAGTAAAAAAACAACACCGCGTGTTAACAAAAATCATCGTCTCCAAACCGACACACTCCCTCAACGGCGCACAACATTAGAAAAACGTCGACACAGCATCGCCTACGAACTCGCTACAATCAAACGTTTCCCGTTTCCAAAACAGAAGTGTCCCCCGACGACCCGCAGCATGCAGTAGCGGCGCCAGAAATTTTTCCTGGAGGGGTTAAGTCCCGCTATTTCCCATTCTCTCCCTCAGAAGTAAGGCTCCTTAAATCCAGCTAGTGGGTCTGGGAAGCGCTGTAAGCTCCCCCAGCGGCGTCTGTGGCGGAGCGCCAGAAGATATCGATTTCGGTACATTTTAGCCTTAAATTATGACATCTGGTGAGAGCAATTTTTATTTCAGTTCGTAAACAATATAGGCCGACAATAATTCTGCATGGAGGGCTGGAGCAAAAACTGGGGGAGGCTTAAACGCCTTAGCCCTATAGCTAGCGCCGCCACCGCCACGCAGCCATTCGATTGCATGAATAAAGGCGAAGTGAAAAACACCAGCAGAAAAACACGCGAAAAAAAATTCGGCCGCCAACGACCGATTACGTTTCCAGGTCCCGCTGTTCAACAGGAAAGAGCGACAATTACGACGGATGGAGGTATAAACACGCGGAGTGCGTAACTACCAAGCGCTCTAGTCCTAACCCGACAACTAAACAGCACGCAATTGTGCGCATGCGACGAATTCTAGGCGCGTCGCACGCACTCAGAAATATTCAGTAAGTGTTCCAAAAAACGAGCACTTTAACGCACGATGATGACATAGTCAAATGTCAACCGATTTTCTAAATAATTTCAACACCGCAAATAGAACTAGATTTTCCACGAAGACCCGCACCTCAGTTGTGTTGCTACACCATGTTGTGAAATGCAACGCTTCATTAATGAGTCATTTCAGCGTTGTCTGCGTGAAATTGGTCAGAACTGAACGGTGCATTGAAGAACGCAGCAAACCAATAAGGAAGTCAGTCGCGCCCATCGAGTTGTGGTGAAAATTACTGCCAATTAATTCTCTTTGTAGCAGTATACGAATTTTTCAAGTGGGTTTAGAATTTAGATCTACAGAGTGGGAGCAACTGCAACTGCTGCGCTGCGGCGAAGAGGTGGTGTACGATGGACGATTCTGCATGTTCGCAAAACTGCAGTTCACAAGGTAGTGCAGCAACACAAATAAGACTCGATGAACAACACATCGCACAAGGGTAATGTTCAAAATTAAGTTCTTTTTACACTGCTGAAAGCATTTGAGATTTGACGACGTTATCACTGAAAGTCAACGTGTCTGTTTTTTTTATCGGAACAAAGTGCAAACCGCAGGCATCTCCATCCGTCATATTTGTCACTCCACTTGACAACAGTACATGAACGTAGCCAGGAGATTTGGTTTAGAGGGGGGCGGGCTTTTTACGTTTAATCCCGCAATCTAAAAGTGGACGACGACTAGAGGCCCCCGAGGATTCTGGGTAACAGGGGTTACCACTGGGGTTCCAGGGTGGGAAAGAGATACAATAGAGGTGCTGTCGGCCTGGATGACCAGGTAGACTGCGGACAAGGCAGAGAGCCCCAGCCCCCAGGATCTGTATAGGTCCAGATCACCACTAAACACATGTTTTCCCTTCATAACAGCCCCAGCTATACTGAGTACATCAGGCTAGTTTAGGGGAGGGGTCTAACTTCAGATTTGGAGGGGCTTAAAACCCCCAAGCACATGCCTGGCTACGTCACTTCAACAGCAATGAGTATGTAACGCACGTGCGTGTAGAAAAACGGGATGACTGATAGCTCAGAAGCGCGAGCAACGATGCTGAAAGGGTGCCAACGAAAAAGTCGCACGCTGACAAAATGCCGCCACGGGTCGCGTTGGGCAGGGCGACAATGACAACGAATATTAAACCGTGCAATAATATCGTCTCGTATAAATTGCTCTGGGTACGTAGGACATGCGACAATATTTAGTTGAATGCTTACTACAGCATGATGTTTAGTAGTAGGATTAGGATCAGGGTTAGGGTTAGGATTAGGGTTAGATTTAGTGTCTGGTTGGTTGGTGGTTATGCACACGTACTACTTTCCGTTGTCATTGCCACTTTCCCGCCGAGATGCGGTGCAGCACTACACCACAACAGAAATTAAAGGTGTCCGTAAATGAACTCTTTCCGAAAAAAACCTGAACGTTGTCACGCACTGACCATGCAAAGTTAAGGCTGCAAAAACGCCGAATTTGCCTAGCGCAAGACCGCAAGAAGCCGCGGTGTGTGCATAGAAGTTACGCCAGCGAAACATCGTTTCGGTCACCGAACGAAAACGGACCATAGCACGGTGCCAGTTAAACATGCTCATCGGAATTTTCATCGCGCACACAACGTGAATTTCAGTACCGTACATAAAACAGCGGATGAAAAGTAGTCACGCGTAAAAGCACAGCCAATACCAATCTAAAGAATTGGTATTCACGTTATCACCAGCATGATATGAGCGCCAGAGAATTAAAGCGTTGCGTGGACGTATTATTTAATGCAATTTTTTAATCTAAAGTATACTTTTAGCGTTACTACGTCGGCATCACACTTCAGCTGGGGTCCAATGGCTTCATCTTTGTCAAAATCCAAGATAAATAAATAAATAATAATTGTGGTCTCAATAGATCGCATTTATCTGTTACGTAAAAGCTTTATCCTTTCGCATTTTTGAAAATCGGCATCACATTTTCGGAGACGTTTGCCTATTAGGCCGCGTCGACTGACGTTAGGGCCTATCCATGCCAGCGAAAAGATAAAAGAGTGAGGAGGCTAGGGCCAATTTTTAAAAATTCGTTTTGTCGTTCGCCAATCCCCTAACCAATTAAAGTTAGAGAAATTTCAAAGAAATCGACATATCAAGTTTATAATCGTCCTCCACAGAATAAGCCCACATCGTTTCCCGGCCGTAACGTACGGGGCGATTAAACCGGGGTACCTTTTTGTTGCGCAAAACGTGGACTTTTCAAGTACCGTTTATTTCTGTCATTGTCTTCAGTGTCAGTGTCAAAAGATGGGCTGTGAAGACAACCCTATGAAGTGACCTAAGCTGTATCAGGAGGGACATAGCTAAACTCCACTCACTCGCTCACTCTCTTGTCCATACCAATATTATGTGACAAAATTTATAAACGCCATTACGGTGAGCTGGCAAAAGTCCGGCGAAGCAGTAAAACAGAATACAGTCGATCCTCCCACAGAGCAGACGATCGTCGAAAAAAAACTGAAATGACCTGACAGCTTATTTATAGAAAATACTGCGATTTTACGCCAACGACATACAAACTGTAGGAAGAACACCATACAAAGAATATCTACAAATCAGATAATCAAAAAACATAGCACAGAGGGCGCCACTTAGTCCTAGAGGAAAAGGATTAATAAAAATAATGCTACGTTTACAAACAAATTATTTATTATAAAAAGAAAACATACAAAAGCGATCAATCATGCAAAAACTGCCAGACAAAGCTACAAATATAAAATACGCTGAATACTAAAATACATCCGGATGATATACTACTGTACACTCTATAGTTTAAAAACGTTAAAAAGTGCATAATGAACAAATAAATTAAAACGCACTATGTCTGAATCGATTAACGCGAAACAGCAACGCTATGATAATTTCTATCAGAAATACACACGCATATACATAACACATCTATGTAATGTATGTATGTGTGTGTGTATGTGTGCCATACATGAAAACTATTATGTACAGTGAAGTGCAAAATACAGCACTTATGGCAAATAGTAAAAAGAGAAGAACGACGAAAATTCCACGGCTCTCCGACATACGTTCACCGCGCAGCGATTTCCATTTTATTCCAGCCAAACAAACGGGCATCCATCAGAGGCGTACCCAGAAATGTGGTTTGGGAGGCGGTAAAATGTTGGTGTTTATAATGGCTGCTTCCGGAACACAGCCGGAAGTTTGAGCGTAAACTTCAGACACAGTCGACATACACTCGAATGTCGCATAGCTATAGGGCCTCTAGCTAGAAGCCTAAACCTATAGCCAACTATACTGGTGTACTAAACGCGAGTCATACAAACTGCTTGCCAATGCGTTAACTCTTAATCCCTTTACACCTGCCTTTGTCCATAGTACCTAACAGTTCGTGTCAAAGTATACTCGTCACATGTGACTAGTGGACTGATTAGTAGCAGGTTCAGGGATAGGATAGGGTTAGGGTCAGTGTTAAAAGTTAGAAATCGCTATGCGGTGAACTTCTCCCGGACAGCCAACTCCAGCATCCTCCTGAACACCAAAAGTACACCGGTTATTGAGGAGTAGCAACGAAGGCCGCCAAGACGTGTTCTAGCAACAGAATAGCCGCGAAACGTACGTGCAGACGGTTAGTAATGACTGCACAACATCTAACGTACATTAAGAAAGATACCGAAAAAAAGATGTACCAGTACGACAGATTCTAATGTAGTAGCTTAATTTGGTTGACTTTTACGTGTCGTTTTCTCCAATTTCCAACACAGCGTCAGTTATCAACCAGATCGTTATAAATCAGAGAATATCTGCGTTTAGCCTTTCACAAAATTAACCTAGGCGCATTCCACAAATCAACGAGCATCTGTCTGTCGGCGAGTGAGTACGCTAGTCACGCCGTCTATAGTTTATTAATAATTAATAACTATTAGTCGTCCTCCAGATAACCTCTGACACAACTGGCTACGGAGTTTCAACAGCAGGAAAACAAAATTATCCGACCAGCAGATTAGCAAATCAGTGCCAGGACCAGTAAAAAGATGCACCGTCCAACGCTCATGCATGTAACACGGCACTATGCAGTGACAGTGTCCTGTGACGGTTGGTTGGTTAAAATATAATGGCCTTTCAACATCATTAAGCCATTGCCTCGAGTAGGTAGTGATATGAAGTAACAGAGAGAGCTCGTCAGAAACTCGATCACAAAACGTGACAAGGAACTAAAACGTCACTGAGCAAATTTGTCATAGAATTCGAACGTGACGAATGAGCAGGTTTTTCGCCACGAATTTCAACACGAACTCAAACTACACTATCATACTGTAAACACGCACAAGTTTCTAGCAATTCTAAGCCAAAAATGAAGCGTTTACTTGGAAAGACATAAATGCAAATGCCATTAAGTAAAAAAAGTGGTTGGTTAATTCGCTGAGCTTAAACAGCATTTTAGGCATAGTTAAGCTATATAGTGACTTGCTTCTACTTTAGTTAAAAGGATGCAATAAACAAGTAAAAATATTATGTTTTAAGCACACTGAAATGGAGATAAAACGGTATTCTATCGTCTATCTATATATAATCAACGACAATATTTAACCAACCTATAGCCGACCAGTATGACAACCAGCATACAAACTTATACTAACACTGAACGATATATTTCTTCTGCCTTTTTCAACATGCCACCCAACATCAGTAGTAACGTTATGGGATCAAAAGCCTCAGTCACAAGCATCAGAGACTACAACAGCGTAAAACCAAAACGTTACCGAAACTGAAACTAGCGAATAAGTATGGAGTCTGCATAGCAAACGACGACACCAAACTAACGGTAAATGAGCGACATGCTGAAACTTAACCGTGCTCGCAACTACAAACCGACATGTCCACGCACAGTGTTCATTTCCTGATCGCAGAAACCACGTCGGTTCATTACTGATCAATTAGCGGACACATCAAAAAAGTAAGTCAATCAAAAAGACCGCGCCATTTTTTTCTAATGAGTGAAAAAGTTAGAAACAGAAAAGGCATCGCGACGCCGGCGATATCACTGCCGATCGGGATTTAACTTATATTTAGCCGAATTAGCCTACCTACAAAAATTACAGTTCAGTTATAAGGTTTATATTGGTTATAAAGTTTAAAAATATTACGCTTTAGAGATGAAGCAACATGTTATGGTGTTACGATTAGTTTAGCATTACAAATAATGCACAGTGCAATCTGTAAGAGACTTTCGGACACAAAACATCTAGCAATACTACATCAAAAATACCGCAAGATCGCGCTCAGCTGCCGACGTTCTGCGTAGCGGTGCCAGTGTGCAGTAAGTGACGAATGCATCTATAGTGAACTACTCAGAGAAAGAAGACACTGTCACCAGCGTGAAACGGCGACCAAGAAATACAGGGTGGCCCAAAAAAGCAAACCACTAAAGATTCATCAATAAATCGAATTAAATCCTGCAGATGAGACTAGCATTTTTTCATTTTTTCTTCTACCATTCTAGTGCTTCATTTACACTCAAATTTGACTAAAAATCCAGCCTCATTCCCAGGTTTTTTAACGAGATTTAATGATAATCAGAAGTGGCTAACGTTTTAGGAACCATCGTGTACTCCCGTTCAGTGCAATACTCAAAACGTTAACCGATTACTAAACACGAATATTTACTACGAAAAAAACCGCCGCACACCAACGAATCAGACACATTCACAGTGAAACGTCACTGCTCTAAGCCACAGACATGCATCAGTGTACGTTGAAGGCTATAACATCACAAACATCCATGAGGTAATAAGTCGAAAAACCAACCAACCCACACCGCCAAATCACAAACGCAGCACAGTTCGAGTTCCGTATTTCCACGCCACTCGTTTGTGGACTTGCTGGTAACGGAGCGGCACGAACTTACGACTTAGAAAAGTCCGATTTTGTTGCCGGCTCGCGGAAATACTGAAAGACAAATGAAATGATCAAAAGCGACATGTCCCCTCTTGCCGTTCAAACGAGACACCGGCAGCACGTCAGTGCGTTTCACGGGGCAAAACACGTCCATATTTGCTTCGGAAAAACAGGCCGACCAAAAGAGACGCGCGGTTTCAAAGACGCAAACGTACGCAACGATATATCGTCGAAACGCCCGAAACGACAACACCGAGGAATTAAAATACTTCTTATACGTTATTCCGCATCTTCGAATACGGGGATATGCACATTTCGTGATGAAACGACAACTAACGATAACGATGGCGCTAACGACGGCCAACAACAAAAATACTTGCCAATCACAAAGCCGTTCAGCGCCGGAATTAGAAATCTGCTAGTTCGGCCCCTCAGTGACGGAGGTCAGGTCATCCATTTCGGTTGGTCGGTTGTTTGGGATTTAACGGCACTTTCAGCGCAATCGGGCCTCAATAAAGCGATAATCTGGTTAAAGGTGGAAAAGGTTAAACGTGCCCAAAATGTCAACGGTGATTATCCACAAAACCAGTGAGTTTATCAATACAGAATATTTAGTTAACTCTACTCACCAGTGGCCGCCCCCACCGCCCCCCCCTATTGGCTCATATTTTTTTCAAAAAGCCGCTTTTTTCTCGTGTAAAAGGCATATATTTCCTTGTGCCCCCGTTTTCAAAATTTTTGGCTCCGCTACTGGTACTGACCGTGGATGCTCTCCAGGTATATCTAGTATTACAAAGTATACCACTGTTATATGCTGTGCATACAGTGGCGTCAGAATATCGCCTCATTCCCCGAAATTCTCTCTCCCAATTGGCTGCAATTTAATGAAAATCGGTGTAACGTCAACAACAATTTCAGAGTGACGTGTTCACGGCGTCCCGCTAAATAATTCGGGACAAACGCTGTAAATATCCGTTAGCATTCATTCACAGGTCTCGTGCCAAGGAAAGCCCGCGGGCAACTTTCTAGTCGGCCCGCCACTAACTCCGGCACTGCAGCTATTAGCTCCATCACCTTTTCGACACGAATATGCAAATACTGTGTGTAAAACATATAGAAAAAGAACCACACCGCATTATTAAATACTAAACGATTACATAAATTAAACTCCACTACAATATAATACAGTTGCGCAATGACTGCAGTGAATAGCCGACTCTAGGCTAGGCTGTACAAATCGACGAGAAAATACACAATTAGTCAACACTTTTATACAATTAAATTAAATTAACAAATTAAACGTAACAAATCAGCACTCGCACACACACACACACACACACACACACAAAAAACACTCGCACACTCGCATGCAGTTGGTAGCGTTAAACTGAGCTGCGCCGCCGTGACGAATAAAACTCAGAAACGACGTGGGGAAAATTCGTGATATTTCTTAATTAAATTCACGCACACTGGTAGACGTGACGTACGCAAATAAGCCTTTGCTTTTACCGCGAAAAACTATGATATTTAAATGGCGAACTGCAAAAGTGAATTGTAGAAATTACACATGCATACAGTGAAAAGTTACACAAAATGCCAGTATACCAGACAACAGACGAAAACGGAAAAAACTGGCAAGCGACATCATCCATTAACGTGCTTAGTTTACTGTCGACAGTTCGTACAGCGTGATCTACTGTAAGACATTATACGGTAAGATAGTAGTTACTAACATGCAGTACAGCATGGCAACAACGGACAAAAATAGAAAACACCAAAACTTGCAAAAATTCTACAGCAAATCTACATATAATTAAACTATAACGTCCGTCGACAATGCAACATCATAAATGTTAAAAATCCAACGCCATTAATTACAAAACTGTTCAAGTTAAACAGCGATCGGTAAAACTCTCTAGAAAAGTATGAAATGCATACGATACGATACTATGAAGACTAGCCCATCGACGTCATAAATAGCACTACATAACAATATTTATTTATCAATCACCAAATGATACAGAATAAATTAAACTGAAATTTTAGAAATCCACCCTACAAAAACATAAAAAGAGAAATCCACCACAGCATGGTGTTTTCTGCATACTGCAAAAAAAGATTTCACACTGGACTTTAATCGGAATTAAATGAACTGTCGTAGACTTAAAGATTATTGATGGATACATTTCAGCTAATTCACTTCAATTTTTTAAAAGATTCGTCTATGCAAAAAAGAAAACTTATGTGATATCGATATCACCTACGTGTTTGTCGAATTCAAGAATTAGTACAGTTACTTCATCTTTTCAACAAAATATAGATATAAAAAATCAAACACAAAACACCACTATGTCGGCGACAACCCTGAAATTAGAACTGCAGCGACACAATCGAAACAAGTGCAACACTCGGACTCGTTAAGAAATACTGTAGTTACCATTCTAACCACGTGCGCAATCAGGGCACAAAATAAATACACGAATAAATACGCTAACTGAGTCTATCAAGCCACAGCTGTCGCACTTCGTCTTTGGTAGAAATCATCACATTCTAGTAGAAAAGAGAACGGCGTGCATCTCATCAAAATTCCCTAGATCACGTGCACGGTGCACACAAATCGAAAAGCAATATGAACGAAAGCCGTAGTGTACACGTGGGTGCAAAAAAACGACGGTGCAACTGCGACCGAGACGCCCGAAAAATGCCATGCACTTGTCGCCACTAAATTAACACTTGTATTTCAAAAATCAATTCGACAAAAATAACTATTCGACAAACAAGCGCCACTTCTACACGGCAGTCCGAACCGTTCAATCGATCCATCTTCCATCCGCCGACTGTTACATCGACTCCATTCTTACGTGCCGCTAAACACCGAAAAACGCATACGTACGCACGCCGACGACGGTGCCACGAAGACTACGGCGAACAGAAACCGGAAAAAATAGCAGCTTCAGCAAAAAAACGGTCGTGGAGATGAAGAAGAAAAGGCCAAGTTTGCAGAGTCTCGAATAAGATCGGTTGTTCTCTCCGTCTCGTCGGTCGAAAAACTACAACGTGCAAAAGTTTGTTGGCGTCGCCAGCTATGAGAATGCGCCCATCCCTCGCCCATCCACTGCCTCCGTGGAGCTTGTGTACGTACCAGTTACACCAATGCGACAATATCAATTTATAATAATAATAAGGTGGTCAAGCATGAGGGACTCTGCGGCGTCTACCAAGTGGGCGACGCCAGCCAGGTCAAGGAGGGGTGTCGCCACTTCCGGCACAGCAGGCTGAAAGAACAGAAGTCGCAGAAACTCCAAACAGGCCCGGACGTCTACGCCGGATGATCAAGCGTTTGTTAAGAAATCATTCCACCCGATGGACACTTATCTCCACGCTGAAAAACATTTCCTTTTGCAACATACCCGCCGCCCTCTCCTGGAGGGGGGGGGGTTGAAAATCCTGGCGACGACAGAAAAAGAGTACAACGAAGCATAACCACAATGACGACGTCACTCGACGACGCAAGCCACATTTGGCAAGCACACGACGGCTGGATGGCTGCACCCAAGCAC
>Ga0056115_1000678_pt1 | contig 15135 bp, 10 predicted proteins | sample WorMetOlspDAHAB1_FD_77007 | JGI IMG/M metagenome (GOLD analysis project Ga0056115, IMG submission 77007) | Marine gutless worms symbiont microbial communities from Max Planck institute for Marine Microbiology, Germany - Olavius sp. DAHAB.1 ...
ACGTATAATCTACACATACGTTAAGTTTGCGGCGTTAAACAGCCAGTACAGTACAACACAGTCTACGTCCAGCATGGCGGTCTTTAGTGTCGTAGATGACGTCGCTTCGCTATCACCCCATGATTTAGATTTAAGGTAAATTTAGACGTTCAACTGGATATACTGGAAAACAATAATTTAGCAAGTTGGTAATCAACGACAAACGATATTACTGCGTGTTCCCAATGGTTAACACAAAATAAACACAAAAAATCTAGCTAGTTCAAAACGTGTAATGATGAACATAATACGAAACAAACTTCAGAGCAACCTAGCTGTGAAAAAAGCAGCTCATGCTATTTGTCATAGTGCAGCAAACAACACGGTGCACGACACAATAGTAATATCATAAACGAATTAATATGTTCATCAGATCTGCTCGCCAGGATGCTACCGCGACGCTGCAACATTTACATCTGTCAGAAAACAAAAGTGAGCAGTTTAAGTGCCAATGTCATCAGAGGCAGTATCTACGTTAACCGTAAATCCAGCATGCGCTAGAACAATGACCCAGAGTATTTTTTAAAATGGGCCTTTTAATTTGTCGTCCAGTCATCAAATATTGCGTTACTAAGCGACAGAAGTTTCAGTTATTCACAAATGTACGCAGTACAGGAAAACGCTGTCACTTTCGTTCTCTAGAGCGCACTAACGCAACGTGTACTGCAAGAATGAAAGCTATTATTGCTAGCAGTACACCAAAAACAGCAGCTTACAGTACATATTCTAGGGTTCCAAATAATATTAATAACTGACAAGAAGGACTTATCATCGAGGTGTGTCCTACAATGAACACCAATGGAACATACATTTAGACCCAAGGCCAGCTGTTGCAAAGTTCTTACAAAAGAAAGATCGTTGACACACATTTCCGACACAATTTTACAAGGAGAGACGATTTGTGGCTTAAATTGTACTAGTTTAGCCTACTTATACTAAACATTAGTTTTTGTACCAAACTGAATGCAAAATTATAGTAATTTATAAATAAAGAACTGAAACAACTTCTTATAAACATATGCTTGATCTATCACCATTAATAAACTAATTGAAACACTGTATGTCGATTGTCATGCTTGGTATGTTTGGTTACAGATAGTTTCTTCAGGCTCGACTAGCCTAAATATTATATGGCGGTATCATCTGCTGAGTGAAAATTCCTTTAAAATGCTCTGTGATGACTGAAAAAAACTGCTGCAAATGCTGGCGTACAAAATTAACCTAGAGCCCAACTTAAGAGCACGTTGACATCAATTCGTCAATGTGCTGCAAAAGTAATACCACCTTAGTGATCTTTTTTTGCAGTTTTAGTTGTGTTGTGAAGAAATTTTTGCATTTATCAATCTGGAACCCAACTAACATTCGAGGTATCACCATAGCAAAGAGTTTTCAGCAACCGCAGCAGCAGCAGCTACTTTTTGCGTCCCGCCTTTGAACGAGTGACGGCAGAACGACTGCAGACAGATCTGGCAATTCTCTTGACGACGGCACCGGCTGGTGGCAAAGACTCCGATTCGCTGTCGGCGTCACCTTTGCTGTTGCTGGGCTTGGCTTGACCGGCTGCAAAAGTAACATTTAACGTATCATCACACCACGAAGACTGATTGATTGGGGTTTTATGGCACTTTCAGCACGTATAGGCTATATCATTTGTATGCTGCATTCCAGCAAAAAAGTGAGCCAACTTTGCCGCATTATAGCTCCAAGTCGCATGGTCGAATTTTGACAAAGTTTGGTAGTAAGATGAAAAATACTTCTGAAAATACGTGTATGTTCCACTTTTGCGGAATCTTCATTTTTTTCTAACGTAACTGGATTTTATACGGCAGTGAATGAAGTAATGCAATTCTATAACACAAAAAAGTTGGCTCATTTTTTTTCCTTGGACACAGTGTATATCACATAACATATAAGACAACTACAACTAAACTATACAGCCCTTTTTCGCATTCATTCACTGTCACCGGACTCAATCCAATCAATTTTCGATAAATTTTCCCTCTATGCTACTATATACCGGTACCAATCTGATCGATCTAACAACAGGTTCCTAAAGTCACTATTAACTCACGCAGTAAAAATTCTTTGAATCCAGTTTCTTGCTCTAGCCCCTTCAACGTCAGAGTCCACACATTCTCTCCACCCTTAATCATATTTATCCTTTTTAAAACACGGCCATAGGAATCAAATCCATTTCACTGTTAGCAGCATAATATAGCACTGCATTACCCACCTCTTTCCCAATTATCACATATCAGGTAGTTCTATGCTCATCAATGAGCTGTAGGGCCAAAGAAGACAGACTGCATAGACAGTGAGGTCCATCGTGATGGAACTCATCCCCATTTACCTTTGAGCTGCTGAGGGTTAGAACCAATTAATCTAACATACAAGCCACGCCAGCAGTACGTTTTTTCTCCAGCAGTGGCCAAAATCATCGACAGTCCTTATTACACCCACACACAGAGGGATGGCCAGGCTGAGTGGGCCTAGAAAAACCTGGATTGTAGACCCTCCAATGTCTTCATAAATCCCAACACGAACCAGGCTCGACGGAGCTTATCTTTGTCGAAGTGACCAATGCCATTACCAAGATGATCGATCCCCAAACGACGTTACTCAAATGCACAGTACCCTGCAGTAGGCTTCCACAACTTTCCACAAAACCTCTGGTTACATTCCTAGCCTCGGAGCACACCACTCTTTGGCCAGTACCAAATTATACTGCTTTGTAACAGGTGACAGTTAAACCTGCGACGCGCCGACTACCAGTAACATCCCAAACTATGCTACCAAGCCACTGTCATAAAAACAATGAAACAACAACCTGTAGAAGCTGACTCGTCAAAATCGAAATCGTCATCAGAGCTAAACTCGAGGACTGGTTTCTTTCTTGTCTTGCGTGTAGAGACTGGAGGAGCATCAGGCTCCGCATCACCCATATCAATGTCATCATCATCATCATCATCATCGTCATCATACTTAGGTCTTGGCTTTCTTCCTCGACCTACAATCCGAAGCACTCCAGTTACCAAGAAAGAAATCTGTTACTTAAGTGACTTCGAAGGTAAGAATGAGATGCTTCAGACGTATGGAACGGAAAATAAAAATTACTGGGTCCAAAAAAATAACAGAGGCATAGGGTCACATAGTGAAGGAAAGTCATAAGAATGTCTGGATGGGATTGTGATTTTAAAATAAATGGCAATTTTTGGTCTATCCCCAATGGATGCACACGTATGGAATACACAGAGCTAAACTAAGACAAATGGCTGGCTAAAACCAGGAAATGACCACTAAAACAAAAACCAGCCCATCATAGCACCGACTTGGCTCCTCTGATGGCACAAACTACATCACACCAAGGACAAGCAAGCGTTCTCAGTTGCCAGACTTTCTATCTGGAACTCACTCGACGAACATGTACATTTTGCTGCCATCAAACACTGTTTTAACTGTCAACTGAAGACTCATTCTTCTAACATTCACTTTAATACCCTACGTTTTATTTTTCATTCCATTTTTATTGACTCTATAATGCCTGGCCTTTCCAGCTCATAGTAGGTCGGGCAATAAGTAACTTTAATAACAATGATAATTATATGCAGTCATACTTTGCTTAGTATACAATGTTTAAAGCCTATAGCTTCGTGCTAGAGGGCAATAAAAAAACTAACAGTGTGTGCAAGCAGTAAACATATACAATTACCGGGCGTTTTTGCGGACTTTTTGCCTCTTGCAGCCCGAGCGGTTACTGACACCTTGCTTGCCTTCTGAGCCACCTCATCGTCAGCCACTCCTTTGCAGTGCGTCTCTTCAATGCGCTGCTCAAACTCGTCAACGACAACCTGAAAAATAACATAAAGGTTGGTTGGTTAAGTTTAATGACATTTTCAGAACAAATGTGCCTTAGAATCAAATCAAATCATAAAATGAAATCATAAAGTCAAGATTACGGCAACGTAAGTGCGAAACACGACAACATGCTAAATCTAAAATATCGAAAAAGCTAAAAAGCCAGTTTGCTTAAAAGCGAAAAGGTTTAAAAAAATTTACGCTTACAAAAATATGATAATGGGAGAAAGTTTTAGGAAAGAAAACAGAAAGAACACTGAAAAATACACAACATGGTGCTACATAATAAATCCAAGCAGTCGCCCCAAATTTGAAAAGCATTAACACGACATTCCAATGATCACATGCTACTTGAGATGTCAATTTCTCTATCGTTACCGGACGATGTGCAGACAAACTAATTCAGAAACTAATGAAGTCACGGAAATACTCCCTCAAACGTGACAGAAAACTTTGATTTGACAATCATTCTAAGTGTGACTTTTAAAGAAGTTCGTTTGCAGTCTGCAAGTCGTACAGTCCGAACACACACTAAATTGAAATTAGTTTGTCTTCTGCTACAAAAATCAGCCTCCCTCTTGAAGGTGCAATCATGCTAATTGATCACACCAGGCGAAATAATACCGATTTCAAACACACATACACGTATGTACATGAAAATGACTATGCTGACGTGATAAATCCGAAAAGTTGCTCTTTTAAAAATCACTAAACTGCATACATGGATATTCATAGCAATCACTACTTATCATTGTCAACTCTGGCAGCAACTAGTAATAGTTGAATATTTGAAACACCCCGAAATAATACACAGAAACAAAGTCGATCAACTTCTACCAGTATTAAGTTACTTTTCTCCAGAGCAAATCTACATAATGGACACAATATCCACCATTAAAGACATACCAAAAGTATTTGTACATTTGAAAGCTTTGTAGCCCCACATTTTTTGCTTTTAAAACCAGAGCTTTAGCGCTTTTAACGGCATCATTCTGTATGTAGCTACTGTCACTGTATAGTGCATACTAATGGTGGCGACATTTACCTTCGCTTCGGGTTTCACAAACTTTCTTGAACCAGCAATGATGCTCACAAAACACGAATACACAAACTCTTCCGAGAGCTTGTCACCGAAGCAGCTGAAATTTTCATGAAGCTTCCGAATGGATCGTTCACTGTAGGACAATAGAGAGAGACAGAAGGAGAGATCACGCCACTGTCTTTCACACCTGCATAAAACATTTCCAAGTCAGTTAAGTATGTGTGTGTGGCTCAATAAGGAGTGCTTAGAGAGGTGTTTTCAACTGGGGTTCTGTGAAACCCAACTGTTTGCCTTAATAACATAATAACTTTCCACATACCAAAACATACACACAAACTAGACTTCACACGTGCAACAAACACATGAAAACAGACCCCGATTCTTCTGTAAGAACCAGTCATTCGTGTCTATGTCTTTGACAAAGCAATGAATTTAAGTAAATGTGGTCTTGACTGTGGACTGAGATAGCACATACAGCAATAGCTTCAAATGTGATAAAAAAACAAGTAGGCGTACACATAATTACGGAAACATAATCTTTCTTCCTATCCTCTAGAGAGAAGCACCACAGACCAAATATTGCCTATTGGGGCAGTGCAAAAAATTTCAATAATCAACATACATAGTCAACTGCACAAATTCATGCCGGTCAAAAATTAACACTAACCTTGTAGCACGAAACCTGTGACACAGTTTCTCGACGAGACTTTCACACTGGCGATCTTTCTGAATGAATGACATCAGGAATCTGAAACAATGAAGAAAAAACCGCATCTGCTCAACAATGCCACAGAATTATATAGAAAAACTGCACCCAGCCTACCTACCAACTGTTATATAGAGGGTGACCACTCTCCGGACACTGCAAAATTCCTGACATTTCCCTGACAATATGTGGCACTCTTGCCCACGTTAAGTGGTACTCGTAACATGCCTGTATTACTAGTGTTAATGTCAATGATCAGAATATGAACTTCAACATGACTTTATTATGCAACAAATGACAAGATCAATATGTATATATCTAGCTATGTGCAGTTTTTCTACGACATGCTAATGTTTAGGCTACTCAGTCCACAGCAACACAAAATTGAAAAAAAGATGTCATTTGGAAGCCTTCAGTTCAGCTATCTGCTTATCAATTTCCCGTGCTTGTGACTTCAGTGCAACTAGCAATAACCAGTTTTTGGAACCCTTTTCCATGACAAGGTTTACTCCCTGACAATTCCCCGACTGTTAGCAAATTCCCTGACATTTCCAGGTTTTCCAGACAAATGGTCACCCTGTATATAAGCAAATGCTCTACAAAAGAATAAATTAAACACTGATATACGATAAGCCGAAGCATAAGTGAGTGAGGTTTACCGTCCCACCCGACACATGGTAGGTCACCTCGGGGACGATATTTGCAGGCTACAAAGCCCAACCAACGACGTCAAAACAATGAAGGACAAAATGATCTGTTCAGACATGAAAATCAATCTCACAAAAAACTGGCTGTGGAAAGGGTAAAGGAAAGAAAGTAAAAATTCTTGTTAAAAATATAGTGATACAAATACCAAAAAGTTTTAGAGTAGCACACAAGCATACGTGCTGGCAAATTCACCTTTGCCATAATAAACTAGCCTTACAATCGGACTACGCACATTGTATAGAAGCGCCAAAAATGCTGTACATGAGGTATAACCTGAAATGAAGTATACGGGTGTAGATAATAAGTTTCACAGAATGTGGTCAAGTCGAGGTTTCAAACTGTTGTGGTTAAAAATTGCCTTTACCCATTGCTCTGGCACTGGCTTACACAACAAGTTGTACTACCTTACAAATCGTGATTTACCTCTCTTTGTGTAAAGAAAGCATCCACCATTAAAATCAATTTCATTTACTGTTAAATCCAGTCCAACCATTCTTCAGAGTACACATAAAAACAATACATTCATAACGTATTACACAATGTCACTGAGTAATAATAATTTATAGAAATAAATATGTGGTATCTAGCAGAAACAATGTACCTCATAATCTGTTGGAAATTGTCTTCGGCAATACCAACATCGGGATCTGACAGACGACTTATGACATCTGGCAGAATATTATAAATGGCATTTCCCTAAAACAACACATGTTGTCAAATGTGACATACTTAAGCGTACACTATTGTATTCATTAAACGAACAAGTTATTTTATTAAACGTAAAACTTTTGAGCAAATACTTTTTTTAATCACATTAATCGCTGCAATTAAAAAACTTAACCGTACTTTAATGTGCAATTAACGCATATACTTGGGACGCGTAAAGGACCACAACGGGCCCATCCGTCCATATCACGTACTTTGATGGCCTTACATTTCCCTATCAAGTACATCACACGCGTTAGCCCGATGGCACGCGAGTATATTATGAAAGATGCTTTGAAGGACATCGCGCTCCCATGGTCGTGTGTTTGTAAATGCACAGTGTCACTGATTTTGCATTATTTCAGTAACAGCTCTAAGAATTTTTAACAGTGTTAATATCCTTAGGCGATTTTAACGTGTTAATTAACAATTATTTGAGAGCTATAATTGAAAGCGATGACCAGATTAAAGTCATACTCGTTTGGCAAGGTCGCTGAAGAAGACGCGAGCGAGACCAGCAATCTGAGCGTTGTCGTCAATTATGCATGTGGCCATCTCGCTGATCTGACCTTTGACCTTTATCATGTCGTTCAGAATCAGATGCGATAGCACGAGCAGCGTGTTTTTGCGCACAGGAGTCGATTCGTCGCGCAGTCTACAACACAGCACAAAAACGGCTGTATTCTGAAAACTCTTTTGCTGCTGTAAATCGCCAACACACAATAAATATACTAGCATCCTTCCTGCAATTGCACATGGAATAACCACAAACCAACTTTCAGCTTGGTATAAATGCCAACTATTATGTTCATATACTAAGTTAGTGTTTTTCAGCCTTTTCATTAGAACAGAACCCTTTGAAGAGTCGTAATTTCTCACCGAACCTCATGCAGTGATATTAGGGTTTGTTCTCCTCTCATTTGACAGAAACATCATTTTCCTATACTAAATTATGCACACAAAAAAACACCGACTGATACAGGTGTATATGTGCAAAACTGTAAATTTAGCCTAAATCAAAAATTAATTCATGTGGCCAGAATAGCCACTATTACCAGTTACTTTACTGTTACCCTTTGGTATCAGCTAGTGGCAGCAAACACGTCAGTTGTGCAAAACTTGTGCTTGGTGATATCTGCAAAGCAGTTAAATTCGAGGCCAAATGTGTGCGGCTGGCACTCACCAACCCTTAGGTTCCAGAAAACACTGGTTGAAAACCATTGAATTAACTAAACCGTAAAAAAATTCAGAAAAATTAAACTGTCCTTTTATCTAACACTGCATGTGCTCCATTCTGCAAACTTAGCCCAAAAAATCTCAATCAGTGATGAAAACCGCATAACTGACATCAAGCTCCCTGTATTTTTCAGAAATTGGGAACCCATCCTGAAATCCTGGAGCTTAATAACAGAGCCAAAGCAATGAAAAAGCAACCACAAATAGTCAAAACCATACAATGCAGTTACGTAATGTAAAAAAAACCTGACCAATGCAATAAACCAACAAGCAACAATTACTTATGCAATTAATACAAAAACTCCACAACAAAAATCTGAACGACAATCATCGGATTAAGCAACAACGTTACCTTATTCAGTGCCAAACATACACAACAACCTGAAGAGTGGTAAGTTCTGAGCCACATTGGTCGCTTCGTTAAGGGAGAGGAGGTTCCTTGATTGCAAGTCTTGCTGTATAGTCTTTGAACCACATTGCATGAGGTGGTCTCAAGTTGTCCAAGAGGAGAGGCCATCAAGATCCTCCTAGCATCCTTTTGTCCACCATTCGCTGAATGTGCCCAAACAGGGAGAGATGCCATTATTGGACCTTGGCTGAGAGAAGGACAAAAATACACGGCCATAAATAGATTTGTGTCTACTGACTGAATAATCTGTGTCACAACTTACCTGGCATATATATGTGCAGTCCACGGTTCAATGAGATTAGGAAATCTGAAAGTCAGATCGCCGAGGGCAATGACGGCGTTGGCCCTAACCACAGCATTGCTGGACTTCTCCAGTATCGTGAACAGCAACTGAAGGTGCTTCTCACAGAACTCGGAACTGCAGCAAAGGAAGTCACAGCCAAACAAACAATTTGACAAAATTTCTTCACATATCAGGTGAAACAGGTAAAAAAGTAAAGTTCATTTATATCGTGCCACAAGGCTCATCGGCGCTGTGTGTAACAGGGCCGGCATTCAGTCTAGACCACAGCTCAAGTCTATGCTTAAGGACTTCGGCCTGCAGCTACACAGCCAAACATATCCCTAGACTGCAATTTTAATGGACTCCACCCATGCAATCCTCTCCGCCTCCGAAATGACCTATATTGTGTCGAGTGGGGCGTTAAACTCTACTCACTCACCCATGCAATCCACGTAGATACGTGGATAAAATGCATCACATGAGCAATAACTACAACTGCTTTTCCGGTTACACACCTTACGACCATGAATTTCGTCAACGCCAACGTCGCCGCTGTGTGAAGATTTGGATCACTGTATCTCGATGGATTGCTGCAGATTGCGACAATCATAGGTTCCAGTACAGCCAGTAGAGTGTCTGAACCTGAATTGCAGCCACCATAATTATGGTTGTTTCATTAATCATATGCAGACCACAGAGTTAAAAGGTAAGGTAAGGTTCATTCACATAGTGACGCATGCCACATACGCCACCTCAGTGCATCACAGACAGGGACGGTATTCAGTCTAGGCCGCAGCTTAAGCCTGCCCTCAAGGACTATGGCCTGCAGCCATACAGTGGTACATAGCCCTAGTCTGCGATTAAAGGTCTCCACCCCCATAATTCATGTAAATGCATGGTTTACTACTCATTTACCGATCCCAGAGAGATGGAAGGCTCAGTTAACCCAGTTGGCTTACCATAGCAGACAGTATATGCATAAAGTGGTAACCTGTTGACCACAGATCGGACACAGGGCAAGGAAATCAAAGACCAACATCATAAACACTGAGATACACTGCCAAAACGATATATGATGACACACAACAGACTAATAGGGTTTTAATAATAATAATAATAGAACGAATAGATTATGGTGGCATAAGCCAAAGCTGCGAGTTCACCTTACAAATGGAACAAAAATTTTGTATAAGTTATTAACAGGTCAACGACACTTCAGACCAAAAGAAACTCCTCGACTTTTCCATATGCACTACAGAGCCTCAGTCTTGATATGCTCATGGCACATCATCATCCAATTTGGTTTCACGACACTGAACCTGGGCTAAGCTACTTGCGGAAAAATATATTCTAATGAAATAAATCTATGACGCTATGCACTGCAATACACACTGAGACGTTCTAGAGTGAGAACAATCCGCTAATAAAGGACAACTTCAGAATACAGAAAATCGTGTCACAGTTAACCAGAAACAATGCGGATACTGTATGCCAACCAGTAACTATCTGTGTCTCAGTAATGCGACGTATACATTCAGCTTCAGCGTCATCAGCCACGGCACCTGCCAGCCCCATCTCCTCTTCGATTGTCTGATCTGACGTGTTCTAAAGTACAGTCAAATTTAGCTTATAACATGCATGCCAAAGTGGGTCTTTCATTCGCAGACTAATACACAAATACCATTATTACTAGACTTGCACACTGCACAGCTATGCACAATCAAAACTGTTCATATGACAGGCAGTTTTTATATAGATCTGAACATCTGGGGCAGTCACACACCACACTTCTTCACTGGGAAAGGTTGTGCCTAAAATATGGCCCAGCCCGGCCCAATGGTCTAAAATTTGATGGCATGGTCGGGCTTAAAACCCAGCACAGCTGGATGGCAAACAAAAGCTTAGGATTAGGGCTCACGCTTACCCCAGTTACATAACATACTTGTCTTGGCTCTGCATGAACCATAAAAATTTTGGCCATAATTTGCCTGACTGGTCAAATGTGACGCCTGGCTGGGTGGACAAGGCAGAGCCAGAAATTTAGACAATAATAATAATAATAATAATAATAATACGAAATTTATACAGCGCCATAATGCTGTTAGGTGGCTACAGAGGCGCTGGCAGAACAGGTAGGTAGATCGTCTGGCAAATGATGTCCGTCGAAATGGCACGTACAAGACTTCGGCGATCGAGCCAGGCTGGATGTTAGGCAGCAACAATGGAAAGTGATTACAATATAACACCGATATGTTAAAACCTATAAGATCCACTATTTTAAACCAGGTTTCTCTCCCCCTAGTGACCCAGCCACAAACGTGCCCTGATTCTTGCCAGATTTTGCAGCCATATAAATAATTCTTCACTTACTTGCCAACTTCAGTTTTACAGTAAGCAGGTTATCATAACAAGTCCAGCAAATTGCACGCGAGCACAAACTATATGAGATTGTACAATACACACCTTATGGCTTCTGGTGGCACTTGCTGCTACACTGACACTCGACGCGTTTTTCGACTTGGATCCTTTGCCAGCATCTGTCTTCGACTGCTTGTTAGCCTCGCAGACGGCCCTTCTGCGTTTCAGCTCTCCGAACACGGCAACATCCAGATGGATCAGTTCTTGCAACGCGACGTGACCGCAGGTGAAAAGAAATCGTGAAAGAACGACTGATGAGCACCTTGGCACCTCCGACTCCATCTCCACATCGTCTCCATTACCTGAATAATAATGAAACTTGTTCATGAGTTGATTTGATGGATCGTTATCGGAAAATTTATTCGCAGTTTTTCAACTGCTCTACAAATCATCATCATCGCTAAAATAATAAATTAATGAACTAATAGTGTGCTTATTACAAACACCAGTTAGCAGGAAAAATGTACAGTACAATATTTTGAATAAAAAATTGCAAAAAAAGCTCCGTTGCACTTTCTGGCTTGCACTGGTTGCTCATAATTCTCTGCACACAACCAAAATATTGCCAAATCCCACTTACTAATACTAAAAACACACGGAGTCGGAAACTGGAGCCGATTTTCAGAGTAAAAACTGGAACTAATTTTGACGTCATTTTTTTATGGAATCACAAACTGTCTGGAGCCAAACACTGGAAATAAACATGTCTGACTAAATTTATGGCGATGCTTTCAGCCCAAGTTTTTATTACAGTTAAAGAAAATGAATGTCAGAAGGTGAAAGCAAGTCACAACTGTTTATTTCGATCACGTGCTTCTCTAAAATTGACCTCGGAGTAGAACACGTTCTAATCGGAGTTGAAAATCCGAGCAGTAAATCAGAGTCGTTTTCACATGATACACGTTCAAAAATTAGGTTCCGATATTCAACCTCTATGACTCCAAAAATCGGCGCCGGCTTTCAACCCAATGAGTCTTCAACGTAAGTCCCGGCATAAAGTGATGCCCAGTGTCTCTAAACAGTGGATGGGAACAATAGTTGTTCAGACCTTCTGTTTCAGGCTTTGGTGGCAACAAAGCAGCAGCCTGTTTCTTGATGACATCTGCACAGATAACGTCCGGATGCTCTGCGAGTCGATAGATAAGAGTTATCGCTTGTTCGGCCATCGGACACCAGTTGTTTTGGTCGACTTTGAGCATACCTGTAACAGTTCATTCAGTCATGCACATGATGTAGAATAATAACAGTATAAATAATCTGATCTATATTGCTATATAAATTAGATCATTTGGGAGCTACAGAGGCAATCAAAGGAGAGTATTTAGGAGAATGAAAGCATTTAAAAGAAAGAAATGTCTTTATAAGCAATCCGAAGCCTGAAGCACTGTCACTGATCAGAATTTCTGCAGGTAAAATGTTCCAGATTGTAGGGGCAGAACAGCACAAATAATGTCTTCCAAAGTCAGTGATCAACAGATGTTCAAATCAGCCATATTTACAACAAAACTCATGCTTAAAAATCAGCTTATTCAACTGCATTACATTTACACCATATGCATATATACAAGCATTTATACTCGGTAACTGACAATAATGCAATACTATGGTTAAGGTCTGATATTTTATTCTGATCCCAGTTCATCCAGATGCACATTTTGACGCCGTCCATTTTAAAGTGCCGAAATGTGCATCTGCATGCAACACAAACAGAAATCCACAACACAAGAATTGCAAAAAAAAATTCTCAGTCACGCCGATTCATTAACATTAATGTAAACATGGATTACAATAACTGCACAGCAAAGAAAGCAGCCAAACAAATCATCAAAACAGCCACAAGATTCAACTACCAATGCAGTTTTTTGTATAGCCATGTGCGACGAACCTGTTACCAGAAGCGTCGAGAGTCTGTCAAACAGTTCATGATCCTTGCTGAAGCGGAATGGCTTCTGACAGGCACCAGACTTACTCTGCATTTCACATTCACATATACCTTTCGATATCAGGATAAATACTTTTACTGTCAATTTTCTCTCAGCGATAATTACCAGCACAATATAATAGCATTTTAAGAAAATAACAAGGGCTCATGCATTGATGACCAGCACATTAGACTATAGTACCTCCCTCCAAAAAAACACAAAGACTTAAACAAACTGCAGTGTTTTAATTTATGAAGTATTAGCCAGCAAATTTTAACCAGTTTAGTTATTTTGGAGAAAGTCTTCAGCTCTACTCTGCATGAAAACTGAAGAAATTAGTTTTGGATTTGATCTAAAGGAGATAGACTAAATAAAAAACTAAAAACCTACTGCAGTAGAAAAAACGCTAGTTAAGGTGATTACCTTAGTGGACAACTTGGCCAATGCCAGGCATGTATCACGCGCCAACAGGTAATCAGTATCGGCTCTTGGTCCAAGTCCTTCTTGTATCAGAGTGCCAATGTTACTCTGTACCGTCCCCACCTCAGCACTAACCACCAGAAAAACACATACATCCCATTTGCATTGGCAACAGCCACTAGCATTTAGGTTTCACCCTGCTTTAAAATTTTGCTAAAACACTGGCTTTTATTGATTCACTGCCCAATGACGACATTACATAGGCCTAACAATACTTGTAACTTCTCTTTCCATTCTGTATATTGTCTGCATATCTTGTGAATAAACCTCCAAATTAGCTGACTAAACCGTGACACAGAACAAAATCGTTGCATTATACAACTGCTCGTTAAACAGCCAGAGAGCCAACTGACAAAACACTTTCAGTACTAACCTACTTATTTATTACTTGTTAATCTGCCAAACCTTAGTAATTCATTGGGAACTGGGAATTCTACTGCTCAAACACTGAACACAGTTTAGCATAAGGTTAACAAGATTGTGCATCCCATATTGCCATTATGTTAAATATGTTTTTCTAGTAAAGTGACAGGCTTAAGATGTGCAGACAGGGACACAAAAATAAACACCACAAAAATGCCCACGAGCGTGTGCAAAAATTGGCGTACCCGGCAACCATGCCAATCAGCAGGAGAGCGCCGCGGCTCTCGGTTTCCGTCGTGGGACTGATCTTCATTGCAAACTTCTCCCAGAAAACTTGTATCACTTTCGAGTTCAGGTCACCGGTGTGTACAAATTCCTGGATCTAAAACAGCGTTTCACACTGAAATTGCAGGCGTTCCGATGAAATTACAGGTTTAATAAACAGTCGTCGTCGTCGTCGGTGGTCAAATACAGTCATTCTTAGACCTCCACTCGTTACTGCCACACTGTCAGTCGGCATATAGACGCGGATTCTCGACAGAAACGGCACTTGTTAAAGTGTATGCTGATCACTGCACTTGACTCCAATACCTACAGCCAAGCCGTTCTAACTCTTCTTGATATGACTGCAGCGTTTAACACTGTCGATCACAGCATCCTCCTGCAACGCTTGCAACGATCATATGGAATATCTGGTAACCCGCTGGCATGGTTCACATCTTACCTGGCTGCCAGGAATAGTCTGTTCGGTTTAGAGATAAGCAGTCCCCCAGCTGTCATGTTCCTCACGGGGTCCCACAAGGATCCGTCTTAGGACCACTACTGTTTATTCTGTACGTCGCCGATGCAGCTGAAATTCCCGAGAGACATGGTCTCGGTTCACATTTTTATGCCGACGACGCCCAGCTGTACCTTACTTGTCGTCGTGATGACTCTGCCACATGTGCCAGTCGCGTCTCCAACTGCATC
>Ga0056115_1000679_pt1 | contig 15106 bp, 9 predicted proteins | sample WorMetOlspDAHAB1_FD_77007 | JGI IMG/M metagenome (GOLD analysis project Ga0056115, IMG submission 77007) | Marine gutless worms symbiont microbial communities from Max Planck institute for Marine Microbiology, Germany - Olavius sp. DAHAB.1 ...
GCTTTTCTGCAATCTGCTCTGTTGGTGTTTGGTCCGTCATCTTTGGCCTCCATAGAATATTTTGAGACCATCATGACATAGATGATTTACTTTGGGAAGATGGGCTTAATTGAGCGGTTACATATTAGTAGCACCTCGACCGATTTTGAGTCGTGGGAGCGGCTTTTAGCCGCGATTTAAATGATTGATAATTTCGGCAAATGAAATCTGTTGACTGACATCTGTACATAAATATTCTTGAGGTATTGCACGTAAATCTTCTGAGATTCCGGTCCCCCGCCGACGACTTGCCAAATTTCCTTGACACTCCCGGACCTGATTGCTAAACTCGCATTTTTTAATCAATCATTTCATCTATTCTGATAAAGGAAAACTTGCGGGCTTAATTCTTCACAGAATCCTATTGCTCAAACGCTTATATCGTATTGGATCAACCATTAACTAAACATTCATTCAAATTTTAACTTGGGAAAAATATTAATATAAGGAGTATTTTCATGGCCGATAAATTTAAAACAATGGATGGAAACACAGCTGCTGCTCATGTGGCCTATGCCATGAGCGACATGTGCACCCTTTACCCGATCACGCCTTCCTCGCCCATGGGCGAAATCGCAGATGAATGGGCCGCCGACGGACGCAAAAACATTTTCGGACAAACGTTGACGGTGCGTCAGCTTCAGTCTGAAGCCGGGGCGGCGGCATCGGTGCACGGATCGCTGGCTGCCGGCGCTTTGACTTCGACTTTTACGGCCTCACAGGGCTTACTGTTGATGGTCCCCAACATGTACAAAATGTCGGGCGAGCTGTTGCCCGGCGTGCTGCATGTTTCGGCCCGGGCCCTGGCTGCCCATGCATTGTCAATTTTTGGTGATCACCAGGATGTAATGGCCGTGCGCCAGACCGGATTTGCCATGCTGGCGGCGTCATCGGTGCAGGAGGTCATGGATCTGGGGCTGGTGGCCCATCTATCAGCCATCAAATCCTCAATTCCGTTCGTCCATTTTTTTGACGGCTTTCGCACCTCCCATGAAATTCAGAAAATTACCGTTATCGATTACGAGGATATGGCAAAATTAGCCGATCAGGAAGCCATTGCGAAATTTCGTGCCCGGGGTGCCAACCCGGAAAGACCCGAATTGAGAGGTACCGCTCAGAATCCCGACATCTATTTTCAGAATCGGGAAGCGGCCAATCCGTATTATCTGAAGGTGCCGGGTATCGTTGATGAGTACATGAAACAGGTCAGTGACTTGACCGGGCGCAGCTACAACCTTTTCGATTATGTCGGTGATCCGGAAGCTGAGCACGTGGTCGTTTCGATGGGATCATCCTGCGAAACTATTGAAGAGCTTATCAACTATCTCAGGGGCCAGGGTGAAAAAGTGGGGCTGGTCAAAGTTCGATTGTACCGTCCGTTTTCAACCGAACACCTCTTTGCGGCCATTCCTCAAACAGCTAAAATACTCACGGTTCTCGACCGCACCAAAGAGCCGGGCGCCTTGGGCGAGCCACTATACCTTGATATTTGTACTTCTTACATGGAGAAAGGTCAGTCTCCGAAACTGCTCAATGGTCGCTATGGTTTGGGGTCAAAGGAATTCAACCCGGCCATGGCCAAGGGGGTATTCGACAACATGAAAGCCGACAGCCCCAGGAATCATTTCACGGTCGGAATTGTCGATGACGTGACCCAAACATCGCTGGAAGTAGGTGACAGCCTAGACGTGACACCCACGGGAACCGTGCAGTGCAAATTCTGGGGGCTCGGGGCCGATGGAACTGTGGGGGCAAATAAAAGTGCCATTAAAATTATCGGCGACCACACCGATATGTATGCCCAGGCCTATTTCTCCTATGATTCCAAAAAATCCGGCGGCATTACCATTTCGCATTTAAGGTTCGGCCACGAACCGATCCAGTCGACCTACCTGATCGATACGGCTGATTACGTAGCCTGCCATAAAGACAACTATGTGGAAGTTTACGACCTATTGGAAGGCATCAAGGACGAAGGCACTTTTGTGCTGAATTCAGCCTGGACAAAGGATGAAATGGATGAAAAGCTGCCGGCCGAAATGCGGCGCACCATCGCCCAAAAGAAGCTGAAATTCTATAACATCGATGCCGTTAAAATCGCCGGTGAAGTGGGGCTGGGCGGACGCATCAACATGATCATGCAGACCGCTTTCTTCAAACTGGCCAACGTGATCCCGGTGGATGAGGCTCTCGGTTACCTAAAAGGCCAGATTCAGCAATTATTCGGCAAAAAGAGCCAGAAGATTGTCGATATGAACTTTGCGGCGGTGGACAAAACCCTCGAAAATCTGGTTGAAATAGATTACCCGGCCAGTTGGGCCGATGCCAGCGGCGCACCGGCCGCAGCCGAAAAAGAAGAACCGGAATTCGTTGCCAATGTTATGCGTCCCATTCTGGCGCAGCAGGGTGACAAACTTCCGGTCTCCGCTTTTACCCCGGACGGTATATTTCCGGTGGGCACCACCCAGTATGAAAAACGCGGCGTGGCCATCAACGTGCCGGAGTGGATAATGGACAACTGCATTCAGTGCAACCAGTGCGCCATGGTCTGCCCCCACGCCAGCATTCGACCGGTGCTGCTGACCGATGAAGAACTCAACAGTGCACCCCAAGGATTCGAAGCCAAAAAAGCCGTGGGTAAGGATTTAAAGGGCTATCACTTCCGAATTCAGGTTGACACGCTGGACTGCTACGGCTGCGGCAACTGCGCGGACATCTGCCCGGCCAAGAAAAAAGCCCTGGTGATGAAACCGCTCGAAACCCAGACCGAAAAACAGGTTCCCCTGTGGAGCTATTTCGAAGACCTGCCGGTGCGCGATAATTTGACCGGCCGCAATACGGTCAAGGGCAGCCAGTTTTGCCAGCCCTTGCTGGAGTTTTCGGGCGCCTGTGCCGGTTGCGGCGAAACACCCTACGCCAAGCTGATCACCCAGCTATTCGGCGAACGCATGCTGATCGGCAATGCCACCGGATGCAGCTCCATCTGGGGCGGGTCGGCACCGGCCATCCCGTATTGCGTAAACAAAGATGGATTTGGCCCAACCTGGGGCAATTCTCTTTTTGAGGATACGGCTGAATTCACGTATGGAATGCTGCTGGGCAACTTTCAGCAGCGCAATAAACTGGCTGATTTGATGCGGGAAGCGATAAACACCGATGTGTCGCAGGAAATCAAGGATGCCATGTCCGGCTGGTTGGACAATATGAAAGACCCCGAAGGATCGCGCAAATACGGAGACCAGTTAAAGTCGTTGCTCCCGGCCCAGAACGGCAACGATCTGTTAAATCAGGTTGCCGAAAAATCCAAATTGTTCACCAAAAAATCCTTTTGGATCTTTGCCGGCGACGGAGCAGCCTACGATATCGGCTACGGCGGGGTGGATCACGTGCTGGCCACCGGTGAGGACATTAACATGCTCATCATGGACACCGAGGTTTACTCAAACACCGGCGGCCAATCTTCAAAAGCCACACCGACCGGTTCGGTGGCCCGCTTTGCCGCTTCCGGTAAAAAGACGCCTAAAAAAGACATGGGCCGCATTTCGATGAGTTACGGCTATATTTATGTGGCCAGCGTGTCCATGGGCGCCAACAAGCAGCAATTGATGAAAGCGCTGGTCGAAGCCGAAAGCTATGATGGTCCCTCATTGATCATCTCCTACTGCCCCTGCATCAACCAGGGCATCATGGCCGGGATGGGCAAAGCCCAGGAAGAGGAAAAACTGGCGGTGCAGTCCGGCTACTGGCCGCTGTACCGGTACAATCCGGCATTGAAGGCTGAAGGAAAGAATCCCTTTATCCTGGATTCCAAGAAACCCGATGGTTCCTTGAAGCAATTTTTGCAGGGCGAAATCAGGTATGCCTCTTTGCAAAGGACATTTCCCGAGGAAGCTGAGAGACTGCACAACATGCTGGTGGATCAGTTTAACACGCGGTATGAGGAACTGGCCCTCATGGCGGATCCTACCCTTGCCTGCAAAACGGAAGAGTCGATCGATTCCGAATAGACTCACCAATCAGAGTAAAATAAAAACAGGGCCGTTTGGGAATCCGAACGGCCTTTTTATTTCGAGATTCAAGGTTCTGGGTTCAGGGTTCAGCGCCGCCGCTGGCTTGAAAAGTAGCCAGTCAATTCGTTAGAGAAACTTTGAAAAAGCGAATCCCCCAGAGGCGACCTGTTAGCATGGAATAATAAATGTCAAATCAGGGTATTCTATCGATTTATATTAATCTGAAATAGTCAGAGGGAAGCGATTCCACACTTAATAATTTGAATTTTTAGTTCGATATTCTGCGATTTGCTGTTAACATAGTTTCATACGGACCTTGGGGCATTGCCGTTGATTTTAAACATCCAGATCTTGCTAGTTTAACATTTCAGACCTATGTTATTACATTAAATATTCTATCGGCCGAATTATGACATCTGGTATAAGGTCTGGATTATGCGAAAAACTGTGTTCTATTTCATTTTGATGGTCGCCCTTGTGCCCTCTTTCTCCTTTGCCCTGGAACCACTGGAAGCCGTTCGGCAAAATGTTGAAGCGGGAATCCGCGTGCTAGAAGACCCGCAGTATGAAGATTCTTCCCGCAAACAGGACCAGATGCAAATACTCTGGGAAGTGATGCAGCAAACATACGATTTTGAAGAGTTTTCCAGAAAAGTGCTGGGATCCGGCTGGTATAAATTCAGCCAGAGGCAACGAATTGAATTTGTAAAGGTTTTCAGCGAATTTCTCGGCAAATTTTACCTTGGAAAATTACAGAATCGGTACAGTGGCCAGAAGATAAATTTTATCAGTCAAAAAATGATCACCGACACCCGAGCCATGGTTGATATTGAAGTGATCTGGGAAAAAGTGAAAATCCCGGTAACGCTTCGGGTGACGAATCGCAGCGGGAAATGGAAAGTATATGACCTGACCGCCCTCGGTATTAGTGCAGTAGGCAATTACCGGGCCCAATTTAAATCGATCATCAAAAAGGAATCACCCCCGCAAATCATCGCCCGCCTCAAAGATAAAATCGCGAAGCTGGATGCCAAATCTTAATTTTGCCGGAATTAACTTGGGAAGCTGATAAATGTAATTTTTTGTTGATTTATTTCATTCTTATCCGGTAATTTTATTGCTGGGTATACCCAGCGTCGCGACCAGAGGCGCTTTATCCATTATAATCCTTTTATTAATATCGTTGTCATAGCAGACCGTCTGCCCTTGCGAACTCATGGTTGACAGGATGGGTTGATAAAGTCAGATAGGCAAGCGTTTCCCGAATCCTAAGAAAAATGGCAAATAAACCTTCCGTTTCATTTTCCGAATATGTTTTCAAGCATCGGATCATATTATTGCTGCTCACGATATTGTGCTTTATTATTGGAGGTCCCTTTGTTGATGAAATATTCCAGCTTGAATTTATACCGGACATATTGCTGACTATTGTCTTCATTTTCGCCATATATGCTATCAGCCTTAAAAAAAAATATATCTACATCGGACTGCTGCTGGCAGCGCCGATGCTTCTATCCATCTGGATCTCTCATTTAGTTAAAAGCCTGCATCTTTTTGCCATTGGCGAATTATTCGGAGCACTATTTGCCGGGTTTGTCATCAGCCTGCTGGTTAAATTTATTTTCCAAAAAAATGAGGTCACCAAAGAAGTTATCTATGCCGCTGTGGTTGTATATCTGTTAATCGGCATTATGTGGTCTTTCTTCTATTTTATGCTGGATTATTTTTATCCTGAATCTTTTTCATTTCCCAAGATTACATCTCCGACAATTTTTCGCTATCTTTACTTCAGCTATGTCACTCTTACTACCTTGGGTTACGGTGATGTTGCGCCCCTGACCAACAAAGGCGGTTCATTGGTTATACTTGAGGCGATAATCGGTCAAATCTATCTGGTTGTCATCGTTGCCTGGCTCGTAGGGATGCATGTTTCGCGGAGATCGCGCTAATTCAGGGAAAATAATTCCAAATTTATTTTCTGGACCCGGATCCTTTACTTATGAAAGGTGGAAAAATTATGCGAAAATTATTAATCATTACACTCTACATTAGTTTTATGCTGCCGTTGCCGGCAGTTGCGGATGAATGTATCGAAGGCGACTGTATCAACGGCAAAGGCACCTGGGCTTTTGCCTCCGGTCACAAGTATACGGGCGAGTTTAAAAACGGTGTCCGACAAGGTGATGGGATTTTACTGCTTCCGGGTGGTAGAAAAATAGTCGGGATTTGGGAGAATAACGAGATGAAAAGCGGAACTTATACCGAACCCGACGGCACGGTATATGAGGGCCAATGGGAGTTTCGCGAAAGAAACGGGCAGGGGACTTTAAGTTATCCGGATGGCCGAAAATATATCGGAGAGTTTAAAAGCGGTCGGCGCCACGGTCAGGGGACCCTGATCTTCCCCGATGGCCGCCAATATGAGGGGGAATTTTTTCAAGGGCAAAGAACCGGCCAGGGCACCATGACCTATTCCGATGGCCGCCAGTACGTTGGTGAATTTAAGGATGGCCAAAGAAATGGGCAGGGCGCACTGATCTATCCTTCCGGTGAGAAGCAGGAAGGAACGTTTAAAGACGGTGAGTTTGTGGGAAACTGATTTCGATTGCGGATTTTGGATTTGGGATTTCGGATTGAAAAGATGGATTTATTCTGATTTACGGATTACGAATTGAAATAGGCTCTGGAGTATAACTGCAGTAACTTAGGCCATGCGCTATTAATATTTAGGTGGGAGTGGCTTCCAGCCGCGAAATGTTTGCCTAGAAACCGCTCCCGTATTTAAAAACGACAAATCCTCTGGTAAAGTATCGAGCTCTTTTTTCTATGAGCTATCAACCACGAACTATGAATTTATAGCATCCAGCCACTGAGTCCAGCGGCCAGTCACCAACATCCTGTCCTATTTCAACTTGTTCAACCAATTTCCCCTTGCAAACCACTTCAGCTTCAGTTCATCCAGGATACCGCTGCCTTCAATATTGTTCAGCGTGTTGCGGGTCCAGTTCATCAGCAGCGGATCATTGGCAGGGATCGCGATGCCGAGCGGCTCATAGGTTAACTGCGTGACCACTGAAAGCAGGCCGGCTTCCGGATAACGGAAGACGGATACGACGCAGATGGGGTAATCGGCGATCATGGCATGCACCTTGTCCTGCAATACCATATCCACGGCTTCGTCATAATTCCCGGTGGTAAACAGGGTCGTTTTATCAAGGAAGGCTTCGGCAAATGCCTGGCTGGTTGAGTCTCTGAGGGTCACTATCTTTGTTTTGGGGTTGTTGGCGTCCTCGGCTTCATCAGCATAGGCGAGGGTTTTTATTTTGGTGAGAAACGCTTTGCCCGATATAAAATAGGGGCCGATGAAGGCCACCTTGCGGTTCCGTTCAGGAGTTATGGTCATACCGGATATAACCATATCGACCTCTCCGGTCTGCAGGGCCGGCAACAACTCATTGAAAGGTTTGGTAACAAATTTTACTTTGACATTCATCGCTTTGGCCAGCAGCCTGGCAAGGTCGGGTTCGAGGCCGAAAATTTCACCGTCTTTAGAGGTCATGTTCAAGGGCGGCATGTTGCCCATGGTGCCCACAATCAGTTCACCTCGTTTCTGGATGCGATCGAGCACCGGGGATGCGGATGTCGCGCTGGAGCCTTGCTGCGTCTGGGCGCATCCCGTAATAAATACTAAAGCCAGTACCGAAACCAGAATAACTTTCACAAATTTCATTCTTACTCTCCTTCTATTATAGTTGGGTTAAGTTAAGATGATGCAAATGTATTCATCATATGTCAAATGTAAAGCATAACGCAGTGCTAATTTAACAAAATAATCCGCCGGAATTTTGGTGATCCTGCAGTTCCAGGTTTGAAAACTAAAATTTACTATTAAGCCATTGCCGGTTATCAGGGCGGATTATTTCGAATTATTTGCTCGCCAGATCGACGATTTCCATCCGGGTGTTGCGTTCAGGGTGCTTCGTGGACGGCCCCTCTGTCATGACAACAAAGTCACCGGTTATCTCATGTCTTTCAAGCCAATTTCTGGTCCACGATTTCCAATCCTCCGGGTGGTCGGGTTCGCAATGGGGAAACACACCGTAAGAAAACATAAGATCCTGGCAGGTTTTGGCCAGGGAACTGACGGCCGTAATCCAGACCGGCAGCCGGAAGCGCGTGATACTTCTGGCGGTTGCACCACTTCTGGTGGGGACAATTACGGTGGGTGGCGTAACCCGCTTGAGGGTCGTCTCGACACTCATTGCGATAAGATCTTTTATAGTGACCTCACCCGTTTCACTGTTTGATCGCAATTCATCTCTGATCGGGGTCGACGTGCGATAGGGCTCGATGGCGGCCGCAACTCCAGCCAGCATCCTGACGGCATCGACGGGATAACGGCCCATGGCGGACTCTCCGGACAGCATGACACCGTCGGTTCCGTCTAATATTGCATTGGCGACATCCGTGGCTTCGGCCCGGGTCGGCCTTCGGTTGTTGGTCATGGATTCCAGCATCTGGGTGGCAGTGATAACGGGTTTGCCCGCCAGGTTGGCCGCTCGCATGATGGTTTTTTGCGCGACTGCTATCTGCTCGATGGGGATTTCGACACCCAGATCTCCGCGGGCAATCATGATGCCGTCTGCGGCCTGGAGAATACCGTCCTTGTTGTTGCGGGCACCGGAACGCTCAATTTTAGCGATAATGAAGGGATCATGCCCCATTTCGGCGGCGGCCTTCCTGACTGCTAGGATGTCGTCTCCCGTTTCGACAAATGACTGGCTGACGGCATCCACCCCTTTTTCCATGGCAAATTTAAGGCATTTATGGTCGTGATCCGTAAAGGCACTGATACCCAGATCGATCCCCGGCAAATTGAGGCCTTTGCGGGAGCGAAGTTCTCCACCGACAATCACCTTGCAGATGACATCGTTGCCTTTGACCTGCTCAACTTTGATCTCAATGTAACCGTCATTCAAAAATAGTCGATCTCCCGGCTTAACTGCCTGCGGCAACCTCGAAAAACTCACCGAAACCCGCGAACTATCGCCAACAATATCCTCTGTGGTCAGGATGAATTGATCGCCGGGTGCCAGTTCGATCGGTTCTTCGTCTAACTCACCGATTCGCATTTTGGGCCCCGGTAAATCCGCCATAATGGCTACCCGCCGTCCTACGGCTTCGGATGCGCTCCTTATCTTTTCGATGGTTTCTTTGTGGCTGCTAAAGTCGCCATGGGAAAAATTGAGGCGCGCGACGTTCATGCCGGCTATTATCATCTGTTCCAAAATTTGCGGTGAATCCGAAGCCGGACCGATGGTGCAGACTAGCTTGGTTTTGTTCTTGGGAAAAGCCATGAGTTTTCTCCTTTTTAATCAGATGAAAGATAACAGGTGTCAGAAGACATAGGTCAGAAGACAGATGACGGATATCAGAAGACAGATTTTTGAATTCGGAAGCCGGAATGCGGAAATCGGAAAAAAAGGTAGACGGAATCGCTTGGCTTTATCTTTATTTTTAAGAATAAAAAGACAAAATACCTTACTTCCGCATTCCGACTTCTTAATTCAGATCCAAGTATTCCTCGACACCCGCCCCATATTTTTCCCTGAAGGCGGTGTCAATTTTTTCGATCGGATTTGCCCCTAAAAATTGCAGCAGTTGATCGAGTTCTTTTTTTCTATTCTCCGCATCTGAAATATTTTTCAATTTCACAATATCACCTTCGATTTCGAAATACTTCAACTTGTCCGCCAGCGGAAGTTGCCAGAACAACAAAAACCCCCTGTCCGGAAATTCAACATCGAGCAGTTTATAGCAGTAATGCATAAAGTATTTTTCCAGCTCCAGCCGGATGTCGATTATTTTCTGTTTTTCCTCCACCAGATTTTCCATGCCGCAGGGCTTGCCGATAACTTCCACATACATTTTGATCTTCGGTTCCGTTCCTGACGGTCGCGCGGTTACTCTGATGCTGGAAGTATTCGTTAAGTTGTTAAAATCAAATATGATTATATTCCTGGCGGAAGTGTCTGTTTTCGATAGATGCGGCTGGGGCTCTCCCTGCCAGCGATCGAATCGTTGCCGGACAATGAAACTGCCGAATGAATCAATAGACGTCTGTCTTAAATGATCCATTATTTGTCCAATTTGTTCCATCCCCCGGGCACCCAATAATCGGATCTCAGTCAGGTAATTGTGGCAGTAGCCATAGGTAGAGTAGATTTCATTGAGATCATCCAGCAGTGATTTTTGTTTCTTTTTCAACTCGGCGGCATGTTCTGCAATCCAGATCGCTGCGCAGGCTGCATCTTTATCCCGGGCATAATTGCCGGTGAGATATCCATGGCTTTCTTCGGCGCCGAAAATGAAGTCGTCAATTTTGCCCTTTGCTTCGAGTTCATTCATCACGGCACCGATATATTTAAAGCCGACCAGGAGATCCCCAATGCACTGCACACCATTTTCCAGGGCTATTTTTTGCATCAAGGTAGAGGTGACGGCTGTTTTGATCAGGGTACTGTCCGGGTTTAAACGGCCGTAGGAAGCGTATTTGGAGATCGCATAGTTGGTCAAAATAATACCGATTTCGTTGCCGGTCAAAAATTGCCACTCACCTTCATGTTTTGCCATAACCCCGATTCGGTCTGCATCCGGGTCGGTGCTGATTAAGATATCGGCATTTACTTTATCGGCAAACGGCTGAGAGGTCTGATAGGATTCGATGACTTCAGGATTCGGTATGTTAAACGTCACATTTTCAAAAGCACCGCTTAAATTCGAGGTCGGCGGGTCAAGGCTGACGTCAAATCCCAATTCTTGCAGGATTGGATAAATAGAGCTCAGGCCGGTGCCGTGCATCGGCGAAAATACGATTCGGATATCTCGTTCTTTGGATAAGGACACCGCGCTGACGGCTTTAAAATAATCATTATCCAATTTTTCGCCGACGAATTCAATCAGCCCTTTCTTTTTAGCCGCCTCGATATCCAGGGTCCTGATCTCATCAACATTTGCGGTAACTTCTTCAACCAGACTCTGATCATCCGGTGGAATCAGCTGCCCGCCATACTGATCGTACACTTTTTTACCGTTGTCGGTCGGCAGATTATGACTGGCGCTGAACATATCGCCTGAGACTGCATTTAAATGGCGGATCGCAAAAGAGAGCTCGGGGGTGGTTCTGGGGGTATCGAACATATACACCTTGATTCCGTTGGCCGCGTACACTGAGGCAGCGGCCTCGGCCAACTGAAGGCCGTCGAGATTCATCACGGGATTGGTGCGCGATTCATCATATATCCCCTTTTGAGTATATTTTCTGACATCAAAGGTCAGGACAACACCGCGCTGTCGGGCCTGTTCGCCAAATTGTTTTATAAGGTATTGGGAGTGTCCCTGGGCCGATGACTGGATGGTCCAGGGATTGATCCGGTTGGGGCCGATGCCGACCAGCCCGCGGCGGCCGCCGGTACCGAATGGTATGATCTGATAAAATGAATCCAGCAGGAATTCCCACTTATGGGTCTCGATCAGATGTTGGATCTGCGGCACGTAGTCCTTGAATGCTTCATCGGTAAGCCAGATCTCAAGCCATTTAACTGCGGATTCGATATATTTTTTCGAAACGCTTAATGTTCCGAATCCTTCCGCGGCATTTTTTAGAACTGCATCAGAGTCAGTCATCTTTTACCTCATTTTTAGTTAGAATCTTAATTGGGGATTTATTATCACTACCTGCCTATAATCCTGGCACCAGGTACAAAATTCAGTTTCGATCGAAATAAACAATTTATATCCCGGAGTATTATTCCGGATTAAATTTAATCCTTACATATCCAATGTCAACCAAACATATTGATAGGGTTTAAGCGCTATATTGTCAAAGGCGAACGATTCGCCGGAGAATAGTTCGGTCAAGGAATTGGCTTCATTTGGGTTGGGGACAGAGACCGTCACTTCCGAGGCGGATATGTTCGTCAAAGCGTAGATAACCTGGTCTTTGGATGCACGTCGGATACCGAAAACTTTCGGGTCCAGATCCAGCATCTGAAATTCCGCATTCGGATGAAATGCGGATTGCTTTTTCCTAGTTTTGATCATTTCGATATAGGGGTAAAATACCTGCGACCGGAATGAGTCGCGATTCTGCAATTCTTCGATGACGTCTTCGATTTGAAGCTTCTCCCGGTTAACGGTTCTGGCCCGGCCGGTCTGCGTGACGCCTGCGGTCCAATTGCGTGACCCCAGCAGGCTATGGATGTAAGTCGCCGGTACGCCCGGCAGGGCATACTGAATAGCCTGGGATGCCAGAAAACGATCGGCCCGGGTTGATTTGCTGTCGGCCAGGATGGCATCGACATAGGTGATGTTCAGTTCGTAGGGACTGTCCGTGCCATCCGGGTTGCGTTTATAGGAGACTTGGCCGCCATTTGTTTTAACGACTTCGACCAGCGCATCCAGTTCCTGGGTTGGCAGGATGCCTTCGAGGGGGCGAACGCCGATGCCGTCGTGAGATGCGGTGAAATTAAAAAACGTGTTGCCGGAAGATTCCAACTGCAGCCCCTTGGCCCAGTCCGTCAGAACGGTCGCATCTTCTCTGACGAATGAGTAGAAAAGCAGCGGTGGTAGACTGAAGTTATAAACCATCTGGGCCTCGTCATGCCCGTTTCCGAAATAGCTGATATTTTCTGCATGGGGTACATTCGTTTCCGTAATAATCATGACATCCGGCGCCACGACATCGAGAATTGCGCGAAACAGCTTCACCATGGCATGCGTTTGCGGCAAATGGATGCAGGTCGTACCGATTTCCTTCCATAGATAGGCGATGGCATCCTGCCGGATCAGTGTTGCTCCCTGTTGAACGTAAAACAGGAGAACCTCTATCATCTTGGATAGCACATCCAGGTCGGCAAAATTAAAATCAATTTGATCGGCACTGAACGTAGTCCACAAATTCACACGCTGTCCGTTAGCTTTTTGGTATTCTGACAACAACGGCAAAGACCGGGGACGGGTTACCATGGACAAATCGATGGACGGGTCGACATCAATGGCGAAATTTTCAAACCCTTGCTTGCCGGATAAATAGTAATCAAACCATTGGCTCTTCGCGGAGAAATGATTGACCACATAATCAAACATCAGCTTAAAGTCCCGGCCGATGTTCGTCACGTTTTCCCAGGAACCCAGCTCCGGATTAATTTGAAAGAAATCCATGACCGAGAATCCGTCATCCGATGAGTATGGGAAAAAGGGCAGAAAGTGAATGGTGGATACGGCGCCTTTCAGGTACTTGTCGGCGAATTCATGCAGGGTGGCGATCGGCGCCTGCCCTTGCTTTTGCAAGGTGTCGCCATAGGTGATCAATACGACATCCGCCTGGGAGAAAAATTCTTCCCGTTCTCTTTTTTGGCCCGCAAATTTGTCAATTATTGGCTGGAGCCGTTCAAAGGCCGTTAGGCCTTTTTCTTTGCCATATATCTCAGTGAGAAGGTTTTTAACTATTTGTATTTTGTCCATGGTCTACCTCCAATTGGTAATGAATAGTGAAAATTGAATATTTAACGATAGAATACCTCAAATCTTCAATCTACATTTTTCAATTATTAACACGCGGGCGGTATCCAGCCCCGTGAACCTAAGAAATCACGCAACCCCCGGTGCAGGACACCATAGGAAAAGTGTTTCAGCCCCAGGTTAAAATTGAGATCCACCATTTTCCGGCATAGATCGGGATCATCCAATACCTTTTTCGTCTTCTCGACGGCTGCGGATGTCACATACCCGTCAATCTCGACAACTGAGAATCCTTTTGGTTTGATGTCTTTGGTATAAATGGAATAGGCATTGACCACAATGGGTTTGCGAAAATAAACAGCTTCCAGAAAAGCATTACCGAAACCTTCAAAGGTCGACGGATAGGTTACCAGATCGCAGTAGGGGTAAATATCTTCCAGGGTGTAGATTTTCCTTCCATCCCCAGTCAGACCTCTGTGCTCGTTAATGATATCCGAAACAAAGATCGTATCGACATTCATCAATTTCGAATATTCTTTTAAACGCTGTTCATAGTCATAACCCTCGTCGCCGGATGCGTGGGAAATAACCAGTTTCGCTTTTCTTCCCAGTCGGTTGACCAATTCTATGGCATGCTCAATTCCTTTGCGCTGCACGACCCGGGTGGGCTGCAAAATAAATAGTTCATCATCTTCAATTCCCAGCGCCTGGCGCACATCGGCGGTGTATTCGTTCGGTTGCGGCGCGGGGGTTGCAAAATCCATGACGTTGGGAGCTAAATGGGCCGAAACGCCGGTACGCAGGCTTAACTGAGAATCGGCTACGGAATTGATGACCGTGTGATGGATGGACGGCAAAACGGGTGGAAAGGCCATGTTGAGATAATCCTGCACGGCGTTGATCATAAACCGGTCTCTTTCCCAGTAGAAATCATGATGGTGGGCGATCGTGTGGATATTGGTTTCGGCAATAAATTCGGTCAGGGCTATTCCCAGGGGGATGTTTAGCGGGATCGTGAGCGCATTTTCGGGGATGATAATTTGAATATCATGCTTTTCCACAAATTCGTATAACGCGTCTTTCAATTTTATCGCCAGGTGGTATATCTTTTTGGATACCGAACGATCACGCAGGGTGGTGCCGAACGCCTGCCGGTAAACATCTTTGATGTCAGGGTGCGTAAAATGGGCTTCCGGAACGCGGCAAGAAACCTCCTGCGGCCGGTCCAACTCACCGGCTAAATAATAGCAGGTAAATCCCTCCTGCTCGAATACATCCGCCCACTTCTCAATTTCTAGCGATACGCCGTCCGTTCCGGCAATTCGAGTCGATATAAAAGCAACTCTGTTAAATTCCGTCAGTGCCGTAAAATCCCGCATATTCATCTCCTTCCAATGGTTAACATGAAACAACCGTTTGGCCGGATCGTCTGTTTTTGTGTTGCTGATCCGAAGCTTAGTTTTAGAGGTAAGACAGTGATTTTTGGGAAATTGTGTTAATTTTCTCTTGAGATTCCTTAATAATATGATATGTAA
>Ga0056115_1000681_pt1 | contig 15102 bp, 8 predicted proteins | sample WorMetOlspDAHAB1_FD_77007 | JGI IMG/M metagenome (GOLD analysis project Ga0056115, IMG submission 77007) | Marine gutless worms symbiont microbial communities from Max Planck institute for Marine Microbiology, Germany - Olavius sp. DAHAB.1 ...
AACTTACAGCTATCATTACACATAACTGCTATAGCATCAAGTGCAGCTCAGAAAAAAATATAACACTTTAAACTTTAAAACTTGATTTCCTCAAAACTGTGTGAACTGGACATAGATCAGTATAATTGTAGTGCGACGATGTATAAAAAAATTTCACTCCAATTCTGTAGTACGTATGTGCGGTGGCGTTGAAAAAACTACAGAAAATTAGTAAATGGCTGTGAATCGACGCCATAGTTAGCTGCTCGCTGAAAACACCATTTTGTTTGTTTTCATATTACTAACTGCATTGCCGCTATTGTGCACAATTTGTTTGACTTCTGCTATAATTGAGCTGAACAGTGACGATAAAACGACGACAAAGAGACGTAAAAATTAACAACTGAAACGATGCAATTAATTTTGTGACTGAACCACCTGAACTGTTTGAGTGATCGTATTTCGTCAGCAAATCCACTCTCTGCGTCAGACACCTGCTGCCAGCCACAACATGCACAACGTTGCACGTCGTACATTGCTACAATCAGTGACGGGCAAACGTTAAGTATTTGTTAACAAATAATTTGCGGCTGTCACTGCAAAGCTATCGAACAAATAACAATTGAGTTAATTATAATTACTTAATTTAGGCAGCAGCTGTAAGTGTTCCACTTGAGTCTAAACTTGCTTGCTTCATTCACTGATGTGTTCATGTATTACGTATGTTTTTGAGCAAATTTAGTGATGACGATGATGAACGTAAGAGGGCCATGAAGGGCAGAAATAAAAGGCGGGAATAAAGAAGTAGAAGAAGAGTGACAAGGAGGTAAGTAAGGGGGAAAGGAATGACGAAATGTGGGGTGGAAGGAGCGCCACGAATGATAATCTTGTGAATGAAACACACTGCACACTCTGCAATGTCATTGTAGTGGCAGCTGTTGACAGTACCAACACGTAACGCACGCAATTTCCGTGATGTGCCACATGCATCCTCATGTCAGTGATCAACAATGTCGCTCATCATTCTGTGCTATTGCTGTGAATGCTGTCTGTCCTCTGCAACATACATCAATTCAAAGGCAGGCTGCATTTGCATGAGAGTGGTCAGATGTTTTGTCAAACAGGCTCTGACGCAGTTGACATGTGCTTGTCTATACATCTTTTGCCGATGTGACATCAACATACCGTGGTGGCTGAACGCTGCAGAAGACAAACGAGAGCATCAAGTTCTTCTAATGAGCTGTGACTCAAACACACACCAGCACAGTCTGCTGTCATCAGTACTGTCAACAGAATGTGCAATACACAACTACAGCAATTTCTGTATGGTTTATGTCAAAATACCGACAAAACTATGACACGAACATCATAAATGTGTTTGTTCCAAACAAGTTTTCTATAGCTGAGTACTATATACACTGCACATAGTGTAATGCATGCATCGTGTGCATAGCTTGATTCAATGGAAAATTTCACCCAAATGGTCAAAAGGCCAGGATACATTACATCATGTAATCATCAGTTTTTAATGTAGTTTACCAGTAGACTTATGACTAACTCGAACATGGCTTAACAAATAATAGTAACATGTGTGGGAATTCTATGAGTCACGACAACTAATTGAAAAGACACAACCCATATTTACCGGTAGCTTTCATTTAATGCGGTTTCTAGGTCTTGATTAACATCTGTATCTGTATCGCCACATTGCTTTCATGTTGACATTGCATTACTTTTACTTAACTTTTTATCATTATAGTATTTTTACTCACATAATTATTCGAGAAATTTCAGTGCTTGATGTTCATTTTTTGCTGTTTACTTCTTGCTTTTTTCCATCAATTTAATCATTTTAATCTGTTACCGTTCAGGCTCTTGTGTATCTAACGCACGATTTAATAGTATATAAAGAAATAAATAAATAAACAAAAAATTGACTATATACTCCAGTCTTAGTTTTTCTCCACAAGAAAACCTACCGGAGCAACTAAAGCAATGATGGAATTTTGTTGAAATGTATTTCCATGTGCCACACAGTTAAAATGCAGAGTTCATAAAATTCAGTGTCATCGCCATGCCTCAGAGCCTTGTGTCTATTCGCAGCTGAATTTGCTCTACTGAGAAACATAACTGGACACAACATACGACACTCACTCATTGCTAATAGACAACTGTGTCTTCGTGTCAACAGCGACTCCGGCTGCAGTCGGCTCCATTCTTTCACACATGCAGCAGTACATGCATTTAAACATCCGACAAAGTTGGGACAAACATGCATACCATAATACAGTCACAGCAAATTATTTGGGAGTCAACTCCATATTACGTCATGCATAGAATATTTAATAACAACTTATAGTATTCTAATATTTCTTTTACAATCAAATATGATGAATAAATCTCGCTGAATTTGAAATGTTGCATTACAAGTTAATGATAATTTGCCAGTGGCTCACTTTTTCGACCACGAACCATGTATTACTTTTGCAAGTACACCTAAGGATAATGCAGTATCTCTCAGAAGGGACCATGCATCCAATTTCAGCTGCTACATTTCCAATCCACTCTCGTGTCAGTTCTTGATCCAATTTACACGATTGACGCATTTTTCTGCTAATTCTCCCGCACACCGATGTGCTGTATGCGTCGCCCTGTCAAAATGTACAACAGCAGAGCTGTCCATCAATCACCTGTGCACAGTTTATTTCGGAATCTGACTCGAGCATAAAGTGACTATCCTTAAAAATGCACAACATCAACGCAACGTCAAACAGTTCGCCATCTGCTCATAAGCATTACGAATGTCACCACAAATACTAACACTTTTGACACTGTTATTTGCATCCGATAGGAAAACTGTAAACACGGGACATGTTCGTTCGCTCAACACAATTCGAACCGGTTTCAGTTTCGTGACCCGACAGCGAAAATTGGCGATGCTGTATTTCTTTTCTGTGACGAAAACGAAGCAATGGTGACGAAACAGAAGATTTCGGCGTCATCCTAATACAGTACTTTTGGTCGACTGAGCCGATGTTAAAATAATCAACTTCTGTCGTCAAGTAACCGGCGTCAAAACGATTCGGATATCCAATCGAATGCGCTCTTGGCAGGTAGTGCTCGTTACCAACGACCAATCTTATCGGTTGTTACAAGTGCTTAGCAACGGCCTGTTGTCATCAACATAATGTAAATATGTAGTAAGTAACGATAGCCATAAGAACCGTGGTTAGAACTCCCGACACAACATGTACAGGGTGGCCCAAAAACACTGCACAGTGTTACTTGTGTCGTGGTAAATTTAAATCACTTTGTTATTATGTCAACCAATTTTAATCATTTTGAAAGATTACACCCGAGTATATTCTTAACACAATGATACAAGTATTGCCCACCGCACTTATTGCGCGTTCCTGTTAGGCCATACATGTTGTGTCGACTAACCATTTTACTGAAAAAAATATTCAGTTAAAATAACAAGAATTTTTAAAAATATTTCATGACATTTGATGCCCAAATTTCATGAAAACTTATAATTTTATAACTGTGGGGCTTATTGATCGATCGAAGCGGAGACGTAAAGTGAACGGTAAATTTTGCTCACTTCGCTTTGTTGAAATACAACAACGAAAGAATAAGCTGACAACATTACAGCTGTTCAGGGTGATCCACTATATAAAGCACGTATGAATTATCATTAAATCGTATGGTACTAAATCCGCTAATAATGTTATAATTTATAATCAAAATTGAGTGTAAAAGCAGAATATTATTAGTTGGTATTAAATATTCAATATGTGAAGTCATTCGTGACCACATAAATTACTGTGCTTAGAACTTCGCTATAAGAAAAATGTGTGCATATGATCAAATTGTAATTAAAAACCTGAAAAGGAGAAGATATGGATCAAACTAATTTTTACATGAATTTCCATCTGAAAGATGATTTACGAATGAAATTCACAGTTTAAGAAAACGAAATGATGCAAGTGCTTACATCATTTGCATTGTATGACCTGTATCGCAAAAAAACACGGCTAACGAACAATGACGTCAGAAATTAGGTCACGCATATGATATTTAATACCGAATAGTAATATTGATAGTTCTTGTGTAGCAACTTAAGTTAACGAAAATTATCTAATCTAATTGATAGTTTTCTATAATTGACAGTTCGATTTATTTGTAATTCGAAAGTGAATGACTTTTTCGGACATGCACCCCGTATAAGCCTATATCAGCGGCGGCGACTGGCAGTTAACTCCTATGAGACAGATGGCGATCATATTCATGTTCGATCGAGCCACATAAGCTCCTGGCAAGATCAGTGCAAGCAGCGGTGCACACGCATGTTTCAGTCTTCACTCTTCAGTGGCAGGCGATCATGATAGTCGGTGGCACGGCTTCGTTCGTAGGCCTATATAGGCTACAGAATGTTTTTTGGTTACGGGTGTTCTCCAATTTCTGAGTAAAGGCGCCAAAGACGCCGACGTCAACAAACAGGGACCCGGCTTCAACGAGAGCAGTCCGGATTTTTTTTAATTGTGTGTTTATACAAAAAAATACTAGCCTGTCCAAGCTCACTTTAAATACAAAGAATGTAATGCTAATTGCTGTAACGTCCTGAGAAACCGGCTGGATGCAGGCTGTCCCCATCATCACTGCCTTTCAAACCACTAACGAGCTTAGTCAATACACATTTATAGCATTCGATCTTTCTCTTATTCGTTATAAAAAAACCAAGACGCTTTTAAATTATAGCGATCAAACTAAAGCAAAACAGTGTAACATTTTCGCAAACGAACATCAATGATCACGAGCGACTTAGACAAAACAGAAGTTTTACAGAGATGGCAATGTTCTTTAATAACTGATCATTGTGAGCATATTCGAAGTAATTCCATGGATGAGGGAACTGTCGGATGATACCGTACGGTATGTATCGAAACGAACGGATGAAACTCCACAAGAGACATTACACTGCAACACTACCATCACTGCGCATGGCCACATATTCAGAAGCGCTGGAAAACAAGGCGACGTAGACAAGGCAAGGGGCGACAACAAGGGATTTCAATTCGCCCTCTTCCCACATAATGAAATCTCGAGCTGTCGCGCAAAACTAATAGTGCAATTTTTTGACCATACAACTGCTATTGTATAGCACACTAACAGTTGTCCGTTACACCTTTCCAAATCGCAAACCAAACTTTTTGCTCCACAACTGCTGCAAAAAACTATGGAGACAGACATCTGATGAGACGTGACGGTCACTGCAAGAGGAAACAGGTCATCCTGTCAGTAAGATGAGAAGTTAAAGACTCGCAGGAAGCAAAACAGAGCTAAACACAACGACAAATAGATAGATTGATTGATTGGAGTTTAACGTACGACACTTTCAGCACAATAAAGCTATATCGTGTCTTTAGAAGATGTTTTTTTTGAGTTTTGGGAAACAGAAACACCCTGGGAGTAATGTGCATCTCCTATTCAGTAGTGGATGACAAGCGACATAAATAACCCCCTCGTCTCGCATTGCTTTTTGTTCACAATGGCCCTTAAAGGGATGGAGCCAGCTCCTAACCCGCAGTAATGGGGATTGGGGAGGGAGCAAAAAGCTCGAAGGAGGCTCATTTAAGTTCGTTACGCCAGCGCCAAAATATGAAAATAAATGACTCAACTGTCCAAGGTAAAACAAAACATACACCAACATAAAGACCAATCATGCAACCTAAAAAACACAAAAAGACTCTCAAGGCCCAACCGGGCTGTATGAATTGTTTTGTTATCTGTGCCCATAGAAGAGGTAGCACGTTGGCAATATACAAAACAGTTCAGATAATATTCCCTCTTAACCTCCATACAATCACCATGACTTTAGATGTTGTCAAATGGAGGTGAGGGGAAAACACAACGACAAAAAACACAGGCAGACTGCAATCTACTGATTAGAAAGAAAACCGAAGCGAAAGACGTAAAAGCTGAATAGGAGACAGACAGACAGTCAGCAGCACTGCACACACATACAGGCACAGATACAGGTGACACTGTCCTGTTGACAAACACAGTGGCGTATTTAGGATTTCAGAAAGGGATGGGGTAATGCCCCTTCTCTCCCGTCCCTTCTCTTCTCCTCCACTGCCCCTTAGTAAAAAGCCCATTAAATCCAGCTAAAGTCTGGGGAGTGTTGCAAGCCCCTCCCCCAGTTGGGTCTGCAGTGTAGCCTCAGCTGAAATCGACTTTGGTGCATTTTTTGCTGTAAACTCTGACATCTGCTGGCGACAGTTGTAACAATATTACTGAGAATCAAATGACAAAATTTCCCATTGTTTAAAAAATAAAACATAAGAAACAAAAAAATTTGCCTCATGCCAAGGGGGAAGGCAGCATCGCCAAGTGCGCGCCCCCTCGCCCTTCTCACAAAAATATGCCACTGGCTGAAAAAATACATCAGTATTATGCTAATCACAATCTCATTTCGAAAGCTGCACTGTTGCTGCGACGGCTGCAGAAGAAGATGAAGAAGAAGATCCAACAACTGCGGATGCTGCACTATGACACACTTAGATGTCATGCTATAGTCGCTGTCTAACACACACACACACACACACAGCATATACTGCATGAGCTCATAAGCGGTCAACATGGTCCATAGACAGAACACTGTGCATAGGGTGAGGGTGGGTGTGAAGAGGAGAGAAAGCAGTGGCGTAGCGAGGGGATGCGGGCCGCACCGGGCGGCACTTGCTAGGCGCGGCAAACGGGCGAAAATTGTAGATAAAAATTCACGTGAAAATTCAGATTGTAAGTTTCATATGTGTTTGCGTGCAGTAAAAACAAAGCATTACAGCCAGCGCGTACCTATCGTCGGCACGGTCGGCTATCGACATTGCGTCTTATTGAGACTCGTGCTTTAAACAGCTCTCAATTTCCAAAACCTAAGACAAAAGGGCGGCAAATTTGACCACCGCCCCGGGCGGCCAAAGGTCCTGCTACGCCACTGAAAGAAAGACAACTTACAACAAGATGGCTAGGAGCCTGACCTCACCTGGGCTGAAATCAACGCATGCCACCCGGCGCCACGTGCATGAAACGGCGTCAGCGCATTGCAGAAGACACGACTGAACATGGAACTACACAATTATCAGTGAACTGCATGGACTTTCGGTGTCGCATTCGCAACCGAATTCAGGACGCACCAGACAAAAGCGCACTTTTGTGTCTAGTGTCTAGCATCGCTAAAATAACACTGCACCACCTGCAACTGATGGCAAGGTAATCATAGGCACCGGAACACGGCGAAAACAGCCAACACGAAAACAACACAACAGGGTACTGTACGTGAAAGAAAATCGTGCTGCATGAACGGAGTAACGGCGACGACATGTAACGTCATGTCGATTATTATCACATCACATCAGCACGTCTTCTTAAAACCAGTTTTTTTTCTGTCTCTACTAATTAAAACTGACAAGTTTTTTATTAGTGATATTTTTCCCGTTCTATAATAAAGGCACAACACTGTAACAAACAGTTGTTCGGCCGACAATGTGAGTCAGCGCGATGGTCAAGGTTAGGTTAATAAACGACACAAAACTTGCATGTAAAAACGCACGTATTTTTATTTATTTATTCGGTAATAACTAAACCAAATGGGTAGTATTTTGTGGTATTACACGACGTGAAAAAGGGACTGGAAAAGTCTTAGATTTATTGTAGTCATGAAAGCTGTCTCGTAAGAGTAAAGAAGCACAGAATTTGCATTTGCTATCGCTACAATTGCAGACGTAATTTTATTCTCTGCCAGAAGTACTGCCAGATCCAGAATAACGTCTCGATCTACGTTGAGAAGTGGTTTATGCCAAAGGGACTAGATGTTTGGAGGAGATAAGTTGATCGCCTATTGTTCGACCTTTCTTGAAAACAATTTGTGGAGTATTATTTTGGAAAGTATAATTGCGTTTAGGGGATTTTTATAAAAATTTATGCCACTCCTCAGTAATGTATTGACGCAAACGTTGGTTTAGTGTGGGTGGTAGGAAATAATAAGAGGGAGAAAACAATCTCCCTTTAAGAATTTAATAAATTCCTGCAGTTTTTGTCGTTTAGCTTTATATTGGTGAGTTTCATTTTGAGCTATGGCAAGCACTCGATCAATCTCTCTGTTAAAAAGGTGTGATGGATAATCTCGGTCGATGAATTTCTGTTTAAAATTCTGTAATTCTGTTTGCAGGATACCGTCGTCTGTAATTATTCGTCTGTACAGGAGTGCTTGTGAGTATTGAGTATGGATTCTTTGACATGAAAAGGATGTGAGCTGTGGAAACGTATGTAATGCTCATTATCTGCAGGTTTAACGTATGATTTTGTTTTGAGGATACTGTTTTCTTTGTATGTCATTGCTACTTTGCAGATGTGTCCGAATTTTGGCAAAATACGGCTAACGTGAAGCAGTGACTGACTGACTGATTGATTAATTGGTTGACTGATTGATTGGGGTTTAACGGCACTTTCAGCAGAAATAGGCTATCTTACGCCTTTGAATAGTATGTTGTAGTTAAAAAGTGAAATCAGTGAGAAAGTTGACAATGTTATGTGTTGGGAATACATAAATAAACCATTACAATAAATAACTCTTCAAGCTGGTCTTTGTAAGGGAAACCCTTTGACATGAAAGACATCACAAGAGTAGTAGTCTTGGCTAAAGTGCTAACAAAGACTTACTGAATTTGTCTCTGCATCACTGTGACTCAACATTTTTGTTCTGTGATAAGCCTTCCATCCCTTCAGGTCGGTAAATGAGTAGTAATCAATGCAATTACATGGATTACGGAGGTGGAGACAATTAAACGGCAGGCTGGGACTGTGTGTAGTTGTTTGGCTGTCAGGCTAGCCCGTGTGTGCGGGCTTAGCCTACAACCTATATGCTGCACGTCCGCCCTAGCCTGTGACGAACAGCGCTATGGAAGCTGCAGTTGCTGCTAGTGGCGCTATATAAGTGTTATGCCTTTACCTTTTTTATACTCTGTTATTCATGTGCAGTTTGCTCAGTGACAAACTCAAGCATGCCAGCCATCTTGGACAATTGGCAAAGCGTCATTCTATCAATTGCATTCGAATATCCGAAAGTTTCTGGAGGATGTTTGGCTGACTAACGTTCGGGAGATTTTCACTGGCCGAATATTTCCGACCGACAAAACTTGGGCGACGGCTGCAACTTTGGCATGATAAGTTTGGACTTGAGTTTCATAACACTTACATGCAGCAAGCGTGGACGGACCACAGAGCAACCAGTCGATGACGACGTTGCTCTAGCGATTCTGATTGTTCTGCTGTGTCTCGAAGAACATGAAATCCTGCTCACACACCAGCACACTTAACTAAGTAAGTAAAAGTAAGTAAGTAAGAGGGTATGTAAAGCGCAGTTAATGGGGGATTCACGCTACACTTTGGTCTCACTGACCAAATAAAAGCGTCTTCAGCGACTGTCTGAAACGGCTGTATGACAATTCCGGCTGTCTGACGTCTGTCGGCAGATAGTTCCAGACTCGAGGTCCAGCTGCACTGAAGGCTCTGTCGCCAAGGTTGGTGCGCGTCTGACTGACGAGAAGCGTACGAGTGTCAGCCGAGCGCAGTCTTCTTGGGTGGGCGTCGGTGACGAGGCAGCAGTCGTCAGCCAAGTAGCTGGGAGCATGTCCAGACAACGAGGGTGGCAACCTTCAACTCGACTGCGTTCGTTTGCTCAATGAGCTGACTTAGACACAAAAATATAAAAAGATTTATTGCTGCAAACCTGAGTCATCGCAGCTACAAACAGCAAAACACTGAATGTCAACTTCTGTAATTTACCATCGTTTACCGCTCCTTTCCCATCTCCCCCACACAGCAAATTTCCAGCTAGTTGCCTCTTTTGAGTGAACGCACCAAGGACGACTCGGTATCGCATGAAATGCAAGAATGTCGAGGCATCAACTGCATGACGCAAATTCAACGGTAATGCCATATTATTCAAGGTTGCGTACAATGATGCCTTCAGACAATTGTTGCGTGAACCAAGATGGTGTAGTGCGTCAAGGCTGTTTGTATACAATAATATTCCGATCATTTGATGTTGTTGTTCGTGCACAAGTGTATTCTCTTTGCTGGTCCAAGCTGTCTTATCCAGTAACGTTTTTATCAGTAATCTCTTTTTCAAAGGCGGCGTAGTATTTTGTTCTAAACTTTCATACTAGTAGATACTGTATGTATGTTTTTATCTCTGTTATGCTCTATCTCTTGTCATGGTGTCATTGGCCTTGAGCCTACTATTGAAAATAAATAAAAAATAATTGCACTGACATCATTAACAGCATCACTATAGCATCGCTGCCAACCATCGTGATCATGATTGCTGTACTATACTATTGCACAAACCGAAACTCAAAATCGAGTTCGGTTCATTCGTTATTTGAAATGGCTGGTTTATGTCACCGGAACATGACAGCACACAGATTCATACACAGCTGTCAGTTACTATACATAGAAATGCCACAGCAGACCAGTTTCCTAATTTATGCTAATCTACGCCAATTTATGCTAATCTATGTGTCTGTGAGTGAATGTGGGACACCTTGCACACCGAGTTTGACCGTAGTAGAGGGACACTAGGCACAGTCGGCGGCGGTGGGTGGGGCAAGTGCATAGCTTGATAGCGACAAGTGGGCGGGACTACCGTGGCGACCGACGCAGCAACAAGCTCAGTTAAGATATGTAACAAAACTGAGCGATTACGAGCAGAGTTGAAAGCTACCTGTATTATACACATCGCTAAATATAAACCCTGTATATTTTTTTTTGTGTTCACCAATCAGGCTTAGCTTTAGACTTCATTAGTGTATTAATCAGAAAATTGGAAAATTTATTGTCAAATTGGTTCATCAATAAGTCGTGGGTTACAAAAGGTACTGTTACATAGACAGACAGACACATAACAAGGTTGAGAGACAGACAGACAGACGTACGATCAAGAAGACAGCTCCAATGAGTGTGGCTTTCATTCGAACATCAAGATCCATTGGAACTAAAAATACACACACACCCACACACACACACACACACACACACAGAGAGAGAGAGAGATGCACAGTAACATCACTACAACAAAAAGACCACACGCCAACTGTCTAGCAGCAAGTTATGACGCTGCGACAGACCCTATAAATCTCAAGTCAACTTGCACAGTGACGCAAATTACACCAAGTAACGCGCATTATTTCAGTCGTATATAAACCAAAAAAGTTAGAAAAAATGAAGATTCAGCAAAAGTGAAATGTGGACACAATTTATACAACTATTTTCCAGCTCATAACCGAAATTTATCGAAATTCGTCAATGGAAGTTAGAACTACGACGCGCCAAATTCGGCGCATTGTTCGTGACTGCTGGGTGATGCAGTTGTGGTGATCATCAATGGTCACCACAATAGTCAATGGTCAGCTGATGGTGACAAGCATGAACATACACGACAAACTGTCCAGCTCAGGTGGTCATAACGCCGACAGCATGACCTATCAGCACAAAGCATCAACCGAGAACTGCCACAGCCACAAGTGCCATCCACGTGTGTGGTCTGCATGAATCACTTGCATGGTACGAGGCCACGCCCACATCAACAGGTGCACGGTTCAACTACCGACAGTGTGCAGCAGTCGTGGGTGGGCGCCGTCGTACGGCTGAACATGGAAATCCCACTCTCCACGCTGCCTGGGGATTCCCAAACCAAAATTAGATTTGGTGAATTTTTACCGCAAAATCTGGCCGCTGGTGAGACAGAGAGAGAGAGAGAGAGATTTTGTGAATTGCGTCCATCTGGTAGCACCCGTATCACCAGAAAAGTGGTTGGTACGTCTGGCTCTGGCATTCAATGGCGTAGTAATAGGTGTGAAAGGCGTGCAGTGCACGCGGGCCCATCGCTGTGGGCGACCAGACGAACCCTGTGTGGGGAAAAGAAAGGCCTTTTGGAATCCTTGTACATGGGCCCGCTTCAACCTTGCTACGCCACTGCTGGCATTGTCTGTCAAACAGTGACAGCAGCCGAAACGTTTGACACCAAACCAACAAGAGTTGCAGTTTGAGATGAATGTCACTCGTTTCCTCTCAGCAAATAATCAACGGACACACAACAATGCAGATGCAGTCGACTCAGACTTACACGAGACGCCAAAGTTGTCGGCGTCAGTGAAATACTCTTTGACGAAGCCACTCCACTGCTTACTGATCTTGCCCACCTGCTGTGCACCATCGCCCGATGACACCTGCAGACCACACACGTCACTTACATAAGTTACAGCATCACGTAATAAGTAAAAAGTAATTAGACCAGACAAAGGCCAATTTTATAGAATCAAATACAGTAAAACCTTTGCAATGTGTCATCTGCTACCAGCAGTTTCATACAAGAATGAAAAAAGAGATACTGACATTAGAAATAGCGTGTAGACAACCGTTAATTATGTGTGAATAACACAGACCAAAATCTAGTTTGCCACCACAGTCATCATTGTCACCAGTTACAGCATCGTGTTGTCTCAATCAGACACACAACGATGGGTGGTCGGTCATCTCTGTGACACGACAACAGAGCGACAGTCAACTAAGCAATGACAATCGACAGCGTTGCAGCTGGCACTGTGCTGACGACAGGGACGGTCGAAAACGACGAGAACCAGAAATCGAATAATCAGATTTCCAGGACAAGCGTGGATCGATCGTGAGAAAATGAATCCAACTGTCGACTCCACTCACAGCGTGTTCTATTTCACTCCGCCTCCGAAATGACCTATATTGTGTCGAAATGACCTATATTGTGTCGAAATGACCTGTATTGTGTCGGGCGGGGCGTTCTCACTGTTCTATTCCAAGGTCGATTTCAGAAAAATCACAAGATCGAAATAAACTCTGTTACTCTTTTCCAGTTTGTCTGGAATAACAGTAAAAAATTCCACATGGGCAAAAACATCGCCATCAACTCGATCGTTTGTTTTCGGCGCTGGAAAGTTTGTGATTGGAACATAAAATTGATTGACTGGGATTTAACGGCACTTTCAGTACAAATATGCTACAGCGTGCTTCAACAAATATGCTGCAGTTAAAAAAAATTAATTAATGAGAAAGTTGACAATGTGTTGGAAATACATACGATAAATCAATACAATACATGCCTCTTCATTTGGTCTTTACAGGGGAAACCCTTCGACATGAAAGACATCACGAGAGTAAGTCTTCCCAGCCAATTACTTGGCTAATGTACTAACAAATGGGAACGAAAAAAACGCGTGTTCAACATTGGAGTAAAATTTTTCGCAAATTCGTCGACTGTTGGTATGTCGCAGAGATAACTGGTGACACAAAACGAGTTAGAAGCGACAGATTAAAAACAGGAACAAAGATTTTCACGAAAATGATAATAATGTGAAAGTATCATGAAACCACAAAGAAAAACAGCTACAAGACAAACAGAGTGATTGACTGATTGGAGTTTAACGGCACTTTCAGAGCAATAAGGGTTAGCCAATCACCACAGTTTTTGATGTCAAATGGACGTGAGTGGTACGAAGCAGAATTCGGTGGCGAGACGTGTAATGACGAACGAAATAATGAAAAACACGATTGAGTAGTAAGTCGCTTATGGTTTACAGTGGGTGAAGCAGACAGGAAAAAAATACGGAAAAACTGCTAACGAACAATGAACTCTTGGTCCCAGGCGCAACAAGGACCCTGCATGATGCAGACGGGACCTTCAATGGTGAGCACGGTCTGTTCCTGAGCGTCCTGCACATGGTACAACGGAGCCAGACAGCTAAACCTACACACACACACACACACACACGCACACGTACATACACACATCACCTGCACAGTCTTGTTGATGTAAGCCGCTACAAGTAAGCAATAAATTGTCGCGTTGCCAATAAGACTACGAAGATACACAAGAAGTTGGTATTAAATATTCTGTACACGTACAGACATCGTCAGTTACTGTGCCTGTTGGATTTCGGCACAATTGCACGATTACAACAGCAGAGCAGACAGTGTTAGAGTTTGCGACTGACTGTTGTCTGACGTGGCCGATGACTTGCCCGACGGGCGCTTCAACACGTATTTCCATCGCACACGCAGTGCAAGCTGCACAACAGTTGATGCCAGCACAACACTTGAACTCGCGTGTGACGCGTATCACCTCCTATCGCCCATGCACACGCACACACACGATACGAGACTCAGGACTGAAATCGACTTCGCCCCCGCCAGCATCATTCACAAACGACACAGTGCAGCTCAGTTTTTATAGCCAGCCACCAACCAAAACCAACCAATCGCTTGACTGACTGACAAAACAAAACAGCACAGGAAAATACACGACTCAAATATTTAACTCTATACATAACAAACACAAATAGTTATCCTGCATCTCTTGCGTCTGGCCACAGTGGCGGACGCACAAATTTTGACAAAGGGGTGTGTGTTGGGGGGGGGCAGATGACAATCATCATTTATCACAAAAGCACATAATGAACTACATACCTTTTATGCAGGAAAAAAGTGACTTACTGAAAAAACTAAGGCCAACAGGGGAGGGGGCATCCGCCAATGAATGACCAGGAAACGAATTTGGCATATTCCTCATCTGCAAGGCACTGAAGCAGACCACAAAGAAGTCAAAACGAAGCATAAGCCAATGTGTGTCGGCGGCGGGGAGAAAGGGCAAATCTCAAATCCATGCAGTCGGCCAACGTACGTGAACAATTATGTCGACCGTGTCTGAACGCAACGTGGACACACGTACACTGTTCGGCAATTCCTGTCCGCCTGTCGTGGACATGACTGATGACGTGTCAGACGTGAGTGAGTGAGTATAGAGTTTAACGCCCCACCCCATAGGCGCAATAAGCACGGGGACCGGGGAGACAAGTCCCCCCCAACATTTGGGTTGGGGGGACCAGCAATGTATTGGTCCCCCTCAACTGTTCGGTGAACTTAAACTTTCAGTATGTGCATGCAGTATATGCGTCAACGTAATATATTTTAAATCATTCTTTGTATCTCGTTCCACGCATCAGCTCTTTGTGGCATGGCATGTTACAC
>Ga0056115_1000682_pt1 | contig 15083 bp, 16 predicted proteins | sample WorMetOlspDAHAB1_FD_77007 | JGI IMG/M metagenome (GOLD analysis project Ga0056115, IMG submission 77007) | Marine gutless worms symbiont microbial communities from Max Planck institute for Marine Microbiology, Germany - Olavius sp. DAHAB.1 ...
ATACAGTAGAAATAAATGACAATAGAAAAACACTGTCGACTTGATCAACACTTAACGACTATGAACAATGTGATTAAAAGCACTAAAAACTTTACTTCTTATCTCAACTTCAGAACATAAGTCACGTGCTATAATGTCCTCTGCTCCTCTTTCTGCCCCTTTTCATTTTTCTCTTTTTCTTTATCTCCCCATTCCCATCCCCATTTATTACATTTCCTCCGCTTCCTGTTCCTCATTTTCTTGCCGCTTCTCCTTCCTTCCTTTTCCCTCCCCAAATCCAGCTAGGGGCTGTGGAAGGGGAAGTTTGTCAAATAGCAACCTCTCCAGATACTACCTCCTCATGCGTCTGTGCCAACTTGGATGACAGGTTTTTTGGTGTAGCCACGACTCTGCCATCTGACCTTCTCACACAGTCACACTTGTCTTGCATAAAAGCTGGCCAAAAACTACATTGTGAAAACGGTTTTGTGTGCGTGGTAATTGCACATTGAGTGCATTTGATGATTTCACTGATTGATGTTCTATACGACTGAATGCTTTGGTGGTCTCTGGCCCCAAACATTATGCAATTGAAACCAGTGCTTCGCAAGGATTGGGTTGGCGTGCGTGCGTTGAAGTCGAACCTGTTTTATTTTTAGTTTCAGTATTTCTGTTTTCTGTCTGTCTGTCTGTCTGATTTGTCATGCTGTATACCATTTTTCTACATTTTGTGTTGCTTTGGTGTCGTTCCATTTTTATGTGTACATATGTGTGTTGTACATGTGTTTATGTGCGTTGCTGCTGATGATTCGGCAAATGAACTTGACATTCTTTTAGCAAATTTCAGTGCTGTTTTGTACATAATTGTGCAACAAACTGCATTCAGTATGATGCCGTAAAACACAGATACACGCTCCAATATCGTTTGTGTGTGTCTGTGCGTTCTACATCTGCATATAGGCATGCGTAAACTATTTTCTGATTGGATTTGAATTGATGAAAGAATGTTGATGTTGTGTTGAAAGTACGGTGGAATCAACGTAGAGTGTACGCCTGTCGAAGCTGCCATTAAGATTGCATTCTACCACTATGCCGCCGGCTCTGCAGCCGTCCTGCTTGTAAATGCTACTCCGCAGACAATCATCGACTACCACCAGAAGTATGCAGCACGCATCAGCATTGCACATTGTTTTGCGCACAGTTGCTTCGTTGTATTTGGACTTGGGTTTTAGGAGTCTAATACGTGAGTGCTTAGTCACTAATGTGTGTCATCTGTTGTGCTGAAGACACATGGGTAGAAAACCGGCGCCGATGTTTCGATCTGAAAGTCGCAACCAACTTTTGACGTTGTTTTTCGTTCCAATCTAAAACTTTCTGTGTCGTCGCGTCAGTCTGCTGAAAACAAATATGGCTGACACTTTCTCCACGGAGTTGTTGTTGTTATAGTTGCAAACATTGGTAAAAGGGAAAACCAATCCCACTATTTATTTCAGTTATGTGATATTGTAACACTGACCACTGAATAGAACACATTCTCGTCAGAGTCGAAAATTGGAGTCTTTTTCGCATGACACACGTTATGAAAGTCTGTTCCAGTTTTCAACTGTGAGAATCGGCGCCGGTTTTCAACCCAGTGTATCTTCAGCACTGGACTGTACTAGGAAGGGACTATTGTAGCTGCTGTGAGCTTAATGGACCGAGCATATGAATGGCACATGCCACAGGTGAACAACTACATTTACTATTTACAGGAAATTTTATTTTCAAAAACATAAAAAACATAAACAAAATCACTGTCATCCAACAGCACTTTCACTTCCCCTGCTCAGACTTTGTCCTTCCACTCTCGCCTACCCGTCTGCGTCCGCCTCCGAAATGACCTATATTATGTCGGGTGGGGCGTTATACTCTATTCACTCACTCACTCGCCTGCTGTATGCCCAATGTCAAAAGTTCACAGCCGGTATCCACAGTAGGTGTGCGCTGTAGGTCCCCGCATCCTAATCGACCATGACAACACGTGATTTAATATTTGCTGCTAGTGTAATTAGTTTATAAATTGCTCTTTCATATTCTTACCGACACATTCTTTGTGGTAATGTTTTTTTGAGTATGTGTACTGTGATACAAATCTTACATTACTCACTGTTGACCATGTACTTTTTTTTGCAGTTTTTTCACTTGCTCGTGGAGTCGTGATTGTTCATTGTACCTTGTGAAAATGTGATGCCATCGGTGCTGGCGATGGTCTGCTGACAGGGACGTGAAAGACAAGTCTAAGAGGCTGGAGCCGGGATCTGCAGCTCTGTTTACATGGCAGGACCCGCTGGGTAAACGCGAGCTGATCTGGAGGTGTCCGGACAAGGACAGAGACTTCAAGAACGAACTCATCAAGGTTTCCGTGCTTCTCTCTTCTTCTTATGTTGAAACATTTTGTCCAGTTGCATGCTGTTTGATAAGTTTTTTTATTATCCCTTTATCTTTGTCATGGATTGCAAAAGACAATGTTGAAACTTGGATTCCTGTTTGAAGTATGATTGCCAGAACCACAGGCAACTTTTACAGCCCAAGTTTAAATTGGATATTGGATGCAAGTCAACAGAATAGTTTTGTGGCAGCTTATGCATCAGTTGATTTTTGACATCGTAGTTGTTAGTTTTCAAGTTTGTGACATATGTCGATGATGTAATATGGAAAAGTTGCTGTTCTCAGAACTGCAAGTCGAGATATAACAGTAATAACAAAATAACAATATAAATATAACAATAACAGTAATAATAATAGGAACTGAAGTATTTAGTATACGCAGTTTACAGTAAAGCTACAGTGTATTACAAGAGTCAATAAAATGGTTGCATTGTCTTGTGTACTGATGGGTGTTCTGTATATAATGCTGGAAAATATTTTTTCGGTTTTCTGCCATTTTTCTGGTCACTTTTTTTACTGTTGCTCGCTGTACCATTTGTAAAGATGAATAAAGGTGAATATTCGATATACGTTTAGGACGATTGTGCTGAGTTTCTGGAGTTGTCTAACAAGCGAGTGTACTGGGTGTCTTTCCTCGATGGCAGACAGAGAGTTCTTCTCTTTACTGAGGACGTTGCCATCGTTACAATGGCACAACAGGTGCGTTGCGACTCACTTACCATTTCCTGCAGTTTGTTATTCAACTAACTGGACGATTTGCTGACAGACCAACTCGCAATCAGTCAATTCAAGTCAAGCGGTCAATTCGCAGACTGTAAATTTAAAGAAAAAGTTCACATTCAGAGCGATTATATACGCCAATTTTTGTTGTTACATTTGATAGGTAAACATTTCCAAATCAGTCTCTGAATCGTCCTGTCCGTGAGTTGACAAGTCCGCAAATTGACTTAGGTACCACAAGTTTGTTTGTCGACTAATTGTCCGGTACCATCGTTGGCATGTGCTTCACTTGGCATATGATCATGACATATATGATCATATGTTTACTCTTTTGTGTTTTTAAATCAGTACTTAGCGCTCGTATTTTAAATCTTAACTGTTATGAATGTAACATTAATTAAGGGCATTTGTTAGAGCCTTGCTGTCCCACTTTCTTATAATTGATTCTGGGTGTTTTTAGTTACTTTTTATGAGCAAATGACGCTGTGCATTATATATACACTTTGTACATAGTACCTAAGGAAGCGTGCCCCTTGTTTCGTTAGCAAACATTAGTAAACTGGCAGCATGTTTCTAATGTAATTGTCACCGGCAAAAGGTTACTAAATGATTTTTTGTCTACTGAGGCTGAAGTGTCTTAAGTATTGTTTGCAGTTCTTTGCAGCAAACACTTCTAAGTGTCGGTTCTCAGGTCATTCAGGTCTCGAACTGGTGTCTTGTAACAGCTTTCCAGGGTTTACCTTGAGAAAATACATTAGCGCCTCAAGTGCAGATGCTGCTTTTCGTTTTCAGTCGGTTTGAATTAGTTGAGCATTGACATTGTGTCGTGTTATATGGCATGAGAACTACTGTGTTGCGCACATGACTCAGACAATGTGCTTTTGCTTATGCCACGGTTACCTCGCTTTGAACAAAGTTCCTCCGGACATCCGATCTCAGCAGATTTTACTTTTAATTTTAACTGTTTTAAGAACAACTGTCAAAACTTTTATATTCAGACATGCATGTAGGTTCCTGCCTGCTATTTCTACTCTAATTTTAACTTTTTGTGTGTGTTTCATGTAGCTCTTATGATCATATTGTAATAGGCACTTTGTAAATCTCTCGTGCTTATGTTGTTGTTGATGATGATGAATGACAGGCTGGTGAATTGGAGCGCGTGGAGAAGGAGTTTGTAGTCAGTCTTCATGGAGTTGGCCTGTCACTCGTCAATGACAAGCAACACCGTGAAGTAGCATACATGGCCATCAGCAGGTAATGATCTGTGTCTAGATAACACTGTGTAGCTTTTTCGTTCTTTTTTCTATAGGTTTTTGCAATCATCAATACGTCATAATCTTGTAGTAATGATCACCACATTCAACCTTCAGCTTTCGTGGGCCCAGCACTCAACAGTTGAAATTTGTCTGCTGATGATGTCTGTCCGACCCTCGAACCACATCACTTCCAGCAGATTATGAAGCCATTCTCATTTACCAGAGTTCTGGCGCACCTGGCGAAGTACCTCGCCGTTTTGAGTTGTGTTTTTCTCATTGCCAGATTGGGGCAGCATGTCACGTTCAATTTTTCGCGATATTAATCTGGTCGACTGTTTTAGTTTGCGAGAGCGTTAGCAGCTTTTAACAGAAAAGTTGCACTTTCAATGCATTACATTTTTCTTTCAAGTGCATCTTTACTGACCACAAATTTTCCTGCATGGCATGAGCTTTGAGAGTTATACAAAACGTGTTCCTGCCGTAAACAGCGTACTGTTCCCAGATTATTAGAACGAATATTCTGAATATTCTGTGTACTTGACTGCAGTTCTGGTATACTGTGGGAGAAGAAGAAACGAAAGCGTTACAAACCTGTGAAGAATAAGTACGGTGTCATGCTGGAAGAAGGTTACCAGTCGTACCTCAACGAGCTGGAAGTTGATGGTGGAAAAAATGCTGTTGGGCGGAAAACCGTCGACAAAGTTGAGGTTCGTGTTTAATGCTTGTCATAAGAATTCGGAGGAATGCAGTGCAGTGCGTGAAGTTTTGACCGAAAAAAATGCAGGTCTGAGAAAGGATGCACCGAGTTGTTTTAAATTTGAAAATGAAAATTTTTTGAAAGTTCAGTGTTATGGCACTTATGTCAAGTAAACAGTGGCAGCATGAACAGGAAATGATGCTACCAAAGTTCGTGATTGGTCAATTCTTGTTACAAATATGCTGGAGTTTTTCTGCATTGTTTCTGAAGTTAAATTGGGGCAGTTGTCGTTTGTAAGATTGTGTTGAGCATTACTAACGTTGTAGGCTGAGTGGGCTGGATGCATGTTCATAGGTGGACTATTCAGTGAAGCCGATGAGGATGTTTAAGCCTCACAAGACGAGTGTCCAGCGCACCTTCAGGTATGGACTCTGGCTGCGATATCGAATGTCGCAACACCAGACTCAGCTGCACGCTAAAGTTCATCGACTTCAGGTTACCTACCCACATTCTGTCTCCTTTTATTTGACTACTCACTAGCATAGTTTAGATATATTAGGACAAGTTGTGCAATTTGGACAAAAATGTGTGCTTATATCTATGGTAAAAGAACGTGGTATAATCTGTGGTACAGTTTTGGTATGATTAAGAAACTATTTGTTGAGCCGTTAATGTTTTTCAGCTACGTCCATGAAATTATGTTGCGAGGTTCTCAATTATTGTGGCAGTGCACCTTGCATAATAGCGCATATAAAATGTCTCTGGCAAGCTGCGTACTCTGCAGAGCTGCACCACACGTGATTCTTATACTGAGTCACTGGCAAGAGTGATGCGACAATACTTATGGATTTTAGTGCTCTTGAGCCAACATCACTTCGTGACCAGTGCTGCCAGAACGAATTTGAAAGTGGGAGGCACAGTCGGCATGCATCAGGCGCAAAGCACCAGACATTTTTTTGTCATGCACCTCCACTGTTTGGCTTTACAAGTACAATTAGTCGTTTTGATGAGCGCTTTCGTGATGGTCAGTACAGTTTGGTCAGTTTCTTGTTTGCTGTTCTACTCACGGTGCCCCTCTCTCCCCCATGCCCAGCGATTTGTATAAGTTGGGGACACATTTCCCCGTGCCCTGTGGAGTCGGCGCCATTGTTCCTGGCTGCGTGTCGTAAGAGGCAACAGAATTCAGTGTAGCGTTGTTATCTTCTGTTTGTTCAGTTTTTTTGGAGGGTTTGTCGAGTACTGTATATGTTTTAGCATCTGTCAAGTGACTGGCTGTGAAGTCTACCCAACTGAAGTTCCCAGTGGATAAGAAACATTAGTCTATATGGAGATAGTGGTTTTGACACGTTACATGAATAAATAACCTGCAATGCTCGTGTTGAATACTGATAAACTTCTCAGGAAAGAATTGTTCTATCACGTCGTCTTTTGATCAAGTGGCGTACATTAATTGTTTACTAATGAGTTGTGTTGCTGCATTCTTTTTTCAGTCTAAAGGCTTGCTTCACTTCTGTCTAGTCAGTAGCAGTCGTGGCTGTGTGTGTATGCTTATGCAGCTGGACAATCAGTTGCCTGGAGCTGTATTTCCAATCGTCATTTCTCCCGTCCTGCCGCCAAAGTCAGTCGCTGCCGACAGTGGTTAGTCTCAGCTCATCTTATTAGCTGCTTTTTGTCTGTTTAGACATTGCACGTTTCTGTAGAATACGGCACGTGGTGTAGTGGATCAGAATTCTGTTCTGTATTTTATATACGTCATCGTCACTTTTGCTGAGCCCATCAGTCTGGCTCAGTGTGCAACCACAATCATGGAGATGCAGGTTCAGTCTGTGAATTTTTGTCAACTGCAACGGAAGAAGGGAGTTGCATGTGGCGTTATTATTATTATTATTATTATTATTAAAGTTATTTGTATAGCGCAAGATTGCTAAATGCTGCAAATGCAAATGTTCCCATGCGGCTTGGAAAGAGCGTGTGCGCAGAAAGTTTTGTTTTATGTTTAACTTTAGGAAGTTATTGTGTTCTGTGTTGGCCATTTTGAATCGCCTTTCGACTTGAAGCTGTTGCCAGGCCTGAACAACTGAACAAATAATATGCAACAAAATCTTTCCTGGTTATGTTGCTTTTTTGACACTTTTCCAATAAAAAATGGGTGGGCTTACCACAATGCTCGTGAATTGTTGCTGCACTGAGTAACGCCAAACCAACTGCAAAAAATGTGCATTTTCGTTATGGTGGTGATAAGAGCCATTTGCTTTTGTGCATTGTTGTCAAAACCCTTTTTTATGCATGTGTGTGTATGTCTTTAGCACCAAAGCCTTTCACCGAGTTGAGTGTTCTGATACGAAAGAGCGACTACAGCAGCGTTCTTCAGTTTAAGTATGTCTCACACTGTCTCGTACTTTAATCTGCTTGAATATTGTGTAGTGGCTTGAGGTTTTCAGACTTGGTCTTTATAGGCCAAATGCCACTGCCTCAGCTTCATGCAGACTTGTTGTGCACAGCAAGTCGGAGGAGGTCAAGCTGTGTATTTGAAATGTCTCCGACATCGCTCAACTGTTGAACATAATAGTAATAATAATACGAAATTTATATAGCGCCATAATGCCGTTTTCGATAAACTTGACACAACATGTCAACTCTGTCATGTTGCTGGTATAATCGATGATCCATCAATGATCCATGACATAGCACGACTGTATGACTTATCTTTGTGAGTCAAACCAGTGGAATTTTTGCTTTCTTCAGTGAACAGAAAAGCGTCATTCCTGTTTCTCCATGAAACCTATAAATGTATTTCATGCAGACAATGCATGAAAAAATACCGACAACATGGTCTTTTTGCTGTTATTAGTGGTTCACATAAGTGTTTCGGGAAACATGTCGGGTTCCTTGTATGTTGTGCATGTATGATAAATTCGAAATTCATTTGTTTGTTTATAGAGTCTATGCTCTAGCAGACTAAGTATTAGGATTTGTTTGTAGTGCTATATGGGAAGAAGAATTTATGCTGAAGTAACTGCAGTGTCCATGTTGCCTTCTGGGTGTGTTTAAACTTGGCTGCTTGACGACTTGAACTTTGTTGCTCCCAGTGGAACATAAGCCGCAGACCACTCTCTTCTCCATCCTCATCTCTGTTCTGTGCTGCCGCCTCCATCTTCCTCCACCTGTATTTATATCCTGCTGTCCACATCTCTTCCAGATCTTTCTTCCAGATGTAGTTGTTCTTTGGTCGTCCTCTTCCTCTGTTGCCATGTGGCATCCATTGGAGTGCATGCTTGGTGATGCTGCCAAGCACCGTCTTAGAGTGTTTTCTAGCCAAGTCCACTTTCTGTGTCGTGTCAGTTCAGCACTAGCTCCTGTTCTGTGTTCTCCACAACTCCTTGCTGCGCATGATATCTAGCCAGTTCATTTTCATATTTTTGCAAAAACATTTGTCGATGAACACTTGCACTCTGTCAGTGGTTCTGTGTGATTGCCCAGCACTCAGATGCATGTAAGCTTGACACTCGACGTGCGTAATTGTGGCTGTGGCAGATACTGTCAGCTGCTGGTGCAAGAGTTTGCGGTGAAGATCGATCAGGGATTTCTGATGGCAGTGCTTGCCATGTTCTCCTCGGGCGAGGCGTCTGACGAGCAGATCGTGGCCGAGTTTCATAAAGACTGTGCAGCTGTTGACCAGTCGTTGATGGATGACACTATTCAGTCAGCAACTGCTGGAATTCCGCACTTCTACGACAAGCTTCACTTCTCGCCCATCAAAGTAACACACGATTTGGCATTGGCACATCTGTTTGGATGAATTTCAGTTGTAACTTGTGTTTGGACTGTTTATCCAAAATACGGCTAAATTTAAGCTCTCACTTGAGAGTTAAGCCCTCTCACCAATTTTTAAACTGACATTATATACACTTGGTAATACCACTGTCGTGTTTTTATCCACTGTATTCAGTTATTTTGCTTCATTTGGGACAACATTTAGTGTGAACACCACCTTGTTGATTTGCCCTACCATATACTGTTTTCTGTTCTTGTATTTTTGTGGCTAATAAAGTGAAATGAAATAAAATAGCTTCAGTATGCTCTTCAGTGCTTTTTTCATTTTAATAATGATTCATAAGAATGCCTTCTCGGTGATGGAATGATGCACTGCCTTTAAAGACTGGATATTCAACTCACAAGTTCAACCTACAGCATATTGGCACGTGGGCGCTCATCCTGTATTTGAGCTTAGTGATAGATTTAGCCCCCAAAAAATTTCAAGGGGGGTAAACAACACCTCAGTTTGTGAATACTTTTAGTCTGTTTCTGTACTGTATGTATGACCAATATTTTTCTGTTTTTGAATTCCATCTCTCCTTATTTTGTCTTCATCTCCAGTTTTTCTCCCAGTTATTCCAGTTTGGAGGTCAGAGGAGCAGAAATGTTGTCAACTGTGTCAGCAGGCCCAGCGGGGGACACTCATTGCACAAAATCTTGTGCATTCGGTCGCCTGAATGAGAACATTTGCTCCACGAAACTGTAGTTTCTCTGATCGGCCATGTTGTTCAGGTGCATCTGAGCTTCTCTCTGTACGGAGCTGGTGACGCTGGCGACGGAGGTCAGAGTCCGCAGCTGCAGTGGCACTTCCTGCGACTGTTCCTTCAGAGCGTCGGAATCGTTCTCACTGACATCCAGGACGTCGTCTTCAAGTGCGTAACTCCGCTTCTCTGCAAGCAAAACAGTCTTCATTTTGTTGTTACTTTGATGCCATTGGTTCTGTAGCAGCAAAATAGCACTGTAATTCCTGCAGCCATTGCTGGTCTGCCTGCCTGGAACAGCCTTCCAGATCCTGTCCATAACCCAGATGCCAGCGAAGCTGTACTAATTGCAAGTCCACTGATGATGATCTTTACAAATTTACGCAATACACATTGCCGTTGACATCGACGGTTTAAAAATATGCGTACGGACAAATAACTGTCTTGACGCACTCAATACAGCTTGTTGAGCGTGTTGTGTTGTGACAAGTCGAGCTTGTGCAATTTGGACATTGACAAGACACAGCAGAAAGCTCTCCAACCCCAATAGACCAATTGATCGATTAGCATAATTTATGCTAAATATGTGAGAAACATATTCCACCTAATAGCAGTGTGTTTACGTTGTTAGGACGCTAGGTAGTTTCAGCATCCAGCTACTGCCTGGTTTTCATGTGCGCATATATTTGCATAAATTAGGAATTCGATGTTTTTAAATTGGAAACCTGACAGGATGATGCTACTGTTGTATATTAAAAACTGGAAGTCGTCTATTTGAGCCGGCTCCCAGATCAGAAGTGTGTGCTGTAGCCGTGTGCAAATATTTGCCAGCACGGTTGTGTGTGGGTGTGTACGTAATTATGCTGCTAAAAAGTTAATGGGGTTTTTATTGCATTGTTTTCTAGCAACTGCATTAAATTTTTTAAGATATTCCAACACAGTTGTGGACGTTTTTATGTCACTTGGAATTTGTGCTGCAGACTCGGATACTTTGAGCGCAATCACACGTTCTTCAACCAAAGCCAGCTGACATCAGAGATCACGAGGCATTATTCGCAACAGGTCAGTAACTCGATCGTCATTACGCGGACTGGTAACTGTTTAGTAATATCAGTGCTACAATGAACTCTTTACGTTATGTTTTGTTTTAATATCATGACTATCATTTCTCATCATATATCAGACTCAGAAATTTGAATAACTTTGGATGCAGTTATGTAACATTGTGAAAGGAAGACTAACTTGGTTTGTTAAGAGGCCTACAGCATTGACGAAGATTGAGTTTGAGTCAGACTGTGTGCAGTCGTGTTGCAAGGGATCTGAAATATATGACATGACGCTGACTATTGTTTCTCGGCATATGTTGGACTCTGGATAACTGTAGAGCATGTCATGTTTTCGTGATGTTTCAGGCTCTGAAGCAAATGTACGTGCTTGTTCTTGGTCTCGATGTCCTTGGCAATCCATTCGGTGTCATTCGCGGTCTTGCAACAGGCATTGAAGATCTGTTCTATGAGCCGTACCAGGGTGCAATCCAGGGTCCGGAAGAATTTGCCGAGGGTCTGGCACTTGGAGTCAAGAGCTTGCTTGGTCATGCTGTCGGTGCGTAATTTCTGCATGTATATACCGGGATAGCACTGCGTAATGTTAGTTGTTGTTGTGTTAGCAAGCTGGATGAGCACTGCTGGTTTCAAGTGCCACTGAATGGAGGGATTTATTTCTCGACAGCTTATTCGGATTTTGTTAAGTTCATGCTTTTGTAGCACGTTTAAGGCTGTGTTAAGTACTTTTTAAGGGGAGAGGGGATAAGTTATTGTGTGATTAGTTAGTTATTCGCACTGTATTTGGTTATTATTATTATTATTATTATTATTATTATTACATTGTCAGTTGTTACGTTTTATTTGTTGTTTATTTTGAATAAAATGCAAGCAACATGACACAAAAAATAGAAATATTATAAGAGATAAAGGAACTTGAACTAAGTACAAACTGACTACGTAATACTTTTAATTTGCCATTATGTTGGAATCGCAATTTATTTTTGACTCCAAAGTCCACACAGGGCAAAGGTCGTGATGATGATGAATTTTGTCGTCAGGTGGCGCTGCTGGTGCCGTCAGTCGTATCACTGGTACGCTGGGCAAAGGTCTAGCGACACTGACCATGGACGAGGATTATCAGAAGAAACGTCGGGAGGCGATCAACAAACGTCCGGCGGACTTAAAGGAAGGTCTTGCACGCGGCGGCCAAGGCCTTGTCATGGTATGCTCTCAGTTAATAACCATCGCCGATGTAAATGTAGGATAAAGGGGCTATACCTACTCCATAGGATAATAGGACTTTGAATCGCTATACGTCGATATACCAAAAAATTTTTAATGCATGGCCAGTGCGGAAGTCCCCCTAGAAGACACAGGGGGAAGTCCCGTTAGGGGATCTGGGACAAAGTTCCCCAGTAGCTGAAGCATAATGTTTAATTATTTACCGATCTTTGTGTTCTCCTGTAGAAAGTTTAAGAGTTAATTCGGAGGATGAGAGCAGACTTACGCTCCACTAACTGGACTGTAAGGAGCTGGGTTACGAATATGAATCTTGGGATGAAGACCCTCACAAGCTGAAATAAAATGTTAGATAATTGTACAAATTTTAGCATTATCGTGTATAAAACTTCGGATTTAATGCGGAGAAAGTAGTCACTAATTTCGTTGCTATATTCTGATTTCAGTATTGTTGTACATACATAGTATTCGAAAAAAATATGGATATTCAATAGGGCAGGTTGATTGCCCCTAAATCCTGCTCTGAGTATGCCAGTGCCACTGAATGTACTGCTGTTGCAGGGAGTTGTGCATGGCTTCACTGGTGTCGTCACGAAGCCGATGGAAGGCGCGAAGCAGGAAGGCGTTGGAGGCTTCTTCAAAGGTGTGTCACTGCTGCATTGCTTTTCACCTGCAGCCGAATTACTCTTATCGGCTGATGACTTGATTTTTTTGCAGTGACTAGTGCCTGCTAAAGAATGAATCGGCACCTCCAACCAGTCGTTGGAATGATGTGTGCATTAATTTTGAGTGGTTCATAACTGTATCGCTTCCATCTTTTCATCTGGCTATATTAGTAAGTAAGTCAATAAGTAAAAAGAATGTCAACAATGACAGGAGTCACTTTGCACACACTGAACAACAGTTACGAAAAAGAACGCCGGAAGAGTGTCAGTGCAACCTTTGCTGTAAATATGCTTTATGTTAAGAAAATATTGTAGATGTCAGAGAGTCTCGTACATAGTATTGGATTATTTATTCGCATTGGTCTTCGTTCTTAATTAAGCAGTCGACCCAGCGAGACAGGTTTTATCATATCGGGGACAGCAGATTGTATGGCATCAGGGTTGAGTGGTCAAAGGGCGCTGGATCACTCGCAGTTACAGGTCACTTCCGCAAATCGTCGCAACGGACCACCACTGTACGCGATCCAGTGAATGAATATGTAGATTAAGTGGTGACTAATGTTGTTCTTTCACTGTGGAGTATGAATTGAGCTTCATAAGAATGTCACAGAACAGACACAACTACAGAAAGTCAGCCGTGTCAGCTAATGAACTCAGCGTGAAGTCACAACACGAAGAAAGTGACAGCTGCTACTGTGAACAAAAGTGAAATGTATGACGTGGTGAAATGTTGCAGGTGTCGGCAAAGGTTTGGTGGGCGTGTTTACCAGACCCGCCAGTGGCGTGGTCGACTTCGCTTCCAACTCTTTTGATGGCATCCGCAGGTACAGGACTTACACGGTCATGCTTGTTGACGTTGTACTGTTTCTTGTTTTGTAAGTGATTGTGAGGAACAGACAGAAATTCTTGACAGTTCTATATTGCTTGTAGTTGACATTAGTACATGCAGTCCCTACTTTTTTGATAGAGATAATACAGTTAGTGTGCTATGTCAAAACAGGTGGAGATGGTATAGTCACAAGAGTTGATGCTAATCGTTGAATATTGAGGGCCGGTTACGTCAACGTCACTCATATTTAAGTGACGTTCATGCAGTTGGCTTTCAGTGTTTTTTTTGTTTAGATTGGTGTTCTTATGTTGATAAATTATTTCTCATTAATAGCATAGTGGTTAGAGTGTCGGACTCGTAATTAAGACGTCCTTCAGTCGGTTTTCACCCACTATTGTTGAGCACTGCTCTGGGAAAGCTGCTCACTTTGTCACCAAGTAGTATAATTTGGTTTTAGCGAAAGGTTGATGCTGTGAAGCTGGGAATGTAACCGTAGGTCTTGCGTCGCATTGGCAATGCGTCTCATACATTGTGGTTTGTACGTTCTACTGGCGTAAGACCTGAGATGGGAAGATGAGCATGCACGCCTATATTCCGATTGACTGTGGCACGTTTACCTTCACTAAGTAATCTGAAATACTGCACTGCTAATGACAGAAGGAATGGGAAATAGGAACATGTTGTTAATTTACATTTGAAAGAAAGCGACTCTGTAATGCCTTGCCATTCCAGCTGATAGTACATAGACGAGGCAGTACCGGTAATTAACTTTATCGGTAATAATAATTATAATAGTAACGTTATATAGCTACCATAACTTGTAGATTTGCGGAGCTTTCTGATGAGGTGCAGAAACTTCGGCCTCCTCGGTACATTCAGTCAGATGGCATCGTCATGCCGTATGTGTACCGTGACGCTGAAGGACATCAGATATTGCAGGTAATGTCAGTTGTTACGATGTGCCGAAATGCAGCATATTTTGCTCCTCTCTCCCAAAAAATCACAGCCAATTTGACATTTCATGATAACTACCAGTACGTCAAATGTTAAATGATTTGTAAAATTTTGTCTCTGTCATAAAGATAACTTACTTTTTGCCAATTTGTTGGAAATTTTGTTTTTTTTGTGGTGGTGAAGGATACTTACCATAAACTTGCTTGCTGAAAGATTATGTCTTGTGTCCCAGTTTGAACTGCAACGTGGCATGGTCTCACTTTTTCATCTTGTTTAAAAGATCAACCCATTCGACAACTTTTGTGACAACTTTTTGTCCAATATATTCCACTTTTGTCAGTTCTGTCATTATTTTATTAGATATTCTGTTTCATTTACAGTGGGGACATGAATTTTGCAAATCAGTAGAGATTCTGCAAAACCTGTAACCAAAGTCACAAAAGTTAGTCAACATCACAAAAGTTAGTCAACATTTTTTTTGAAACAGGCTGTGAATAAGTTACATATTTAATTCAAAACAGCAATTAGATATAAAGGAATTGACCCTGACTTGTTGCTTTAGACGTGGAACAGAAACATATAAAACTTGGTAGAGTACCACTGAAATGAGCAAGAGTCGTTGATATCATTAGGAATTAATAATAGCAATAGTGATAATAATAGTCAGTCACTTCAGGTGCAGCAGCTGACAAAGCAGCACAAAATAAGCTGGACAAGTGTGCAACTTTGTGCAAAACTCACCTGTTCTACCCACTGC
>Ga0056115_1000684_pt1 | contig 15062 bp, 13 predicted proteins | sample WorMetOlspDAHAB1_FD_77007 | JGI IMG/M metagenome (GOLD analysis project Ga0056115, IMG submission 77007) | Marine gutless worms symbiont microbial communities from Max Planck institute for Marine Microbiology, Germany - Olavius sp. DAHAB.1 ...
GAGTAGCAGAATGCTGGGCATTACGGCCAATGGGTGAATGCATTCTTTGATGGAGCACACCTTGTCCAGCAACAAACCTAACAATGCTGTTAGAACTGTTCAAACATTTAACAATAAATCTTGGAACAACGACAGGCCAACTCAAATCTGAAGGGCAACAAACCACGCAAAGGTGCAACTAAACCAGGCAGTTCCTAGACCCATTTTAACCCTTTGCGCCAAGTAATACAAACGTTTTCCACTGAAGGATGTGCCAACTCCCATAGCACACTACCGTAAAAATCGCTACAGTAGGAACGTAAAAGTTTCAGTTTAACCACAGGGCTGCGATTATGAAAATAGCACAGTACATTATTTATCTTACCATACAAGCTCGTTTGCTTAGAATTTCACAATTGTCATCCAGGTTGGCAGAAATGATGTGACCCAAATGAGTATAGGCTATTCGCTCGCATGGTTTATAAGATTGCCGTCAATTGAGAATTGTGGGAAACAGGCATGAGGCTGTTTACCTTTGCTAAAATATAACCAGGCCGACTTAGCAGCATTGAACTTAATTGAGAATTTCTTTCCATACTCTTTGCATATTAGCAGAAGGTGCCTCATAGCTCTTGGTGTGGGAGCCAACAGTGCAATATCGTCAGCATAAGCCAATGCTCCCACGAAGACGTTGCCAATAAAACAGCCAACGTTGGATTCACGTAGCAGGCGCAGTAGACCATCAATATATATACATAATAGGACGGGACTGACAATGCCACCCTGTTTCACACCATTCTCAATGGTAAAGACTTTACTCAGCATAACATTCCATGACACATGAGCTACATTGTTAGTATACAAATTACACAATAATCGAACATATTTGGCAGCTATATCTGTTTTAATACTTTTATTGCATTCAGATTATTTTTGCATAGTATGAATGGTGTTTTTTTATTTATTGTCTGCATATGTATGCTGCCTGTTTTTACGACACATCGTTTGCCTTTTCTGCTTGAAGGTGACGAAATTATTTCCTGAAATAATGTTTGAATGTTGCAGTGTTCCAACAATTGTTCGGAGTTTTCCTGGTCGAAATTTCTCACCGGTTATTTCCGGGTCATTACAGGCATCGAGTTGGAATTCCCCGCTATCATTCGGCCCAACATGTTTACATCGGCAACATCATCAGCTGGAGAGGCTGCGATCATTGCGACTGGATAACAACTGCATCTTGCATCTGTCATTTGGCAGTTCAGACTGCAGCCAGTCAGCTCACACGTCATCAGCCGTAAACAGTCCGGGGGTGACCGCAAGCAGCACTCCAAGGCAACTGCATGCCAAGAGGCTGTCCATCCAGTCCGAGTCTTCTGCACCAGGCAAGGATCGAACTCTGGCAGATCAGCTATATTTCCCGAACATCACCCTGCTCGACCTCAGCTCCAACAAGATTGAGTCAATCCCGCTGTCTGTCGCTCACCTCACCCATCTTGCCGAGCTCAAAATCTCCAACAACGCTGTCCGCGAGCTTCCGTCCGAGATGGGACTTATGAAGAAACTGTGGTATCTTGATTTCTGCGGCTGTCCGGTCGAGTCCACTTTGCAGTCGCTGCTCGGTGACAAGGCCAAGAAGACGGCGTCGGTGCTCGGCTACCTCAAGTCCATCCACGAGGAGGCGACCACGTTCAACCGAATGAAACTGATGTTCGTCGGCGTCCAGGGAATCGGGAAGACTTCGCTCCTGACGCAACTTCGCCGCGAGGAAGGTTGCAAGGCTCCGTCGACCGGCTCCCACTGGACACAGAGAATGCATTCATCATCCTTGTCGAAGAGCACCGACCACAAGGGCCAGAACATCTCGACGGTCGGTGTCGACATCGGTGATCTGGTCATTCGTCGGAGGGACCGCGAGGTGGTGTTTCGAACCTGGGACTTTGGAGGCCAGCGCGAGTACTACGCCACACATCAGTATTTCCTCTCTAAGCGGTCGCTCTACCTTGTCGTCTGGCGACTCACTGACGGACAGAAAGGTGTCGCCGAAATCCTGCAGTGGCTCATTAATATTCAGGTCATTTGCATGTTGATGCTTCAGCTGTTTTGTTCTGTTATCGCCAGAAAATTATAAATGTTAGAAGTGTAATAGAAAAAAATCAATTTTTGATATTTTTAAGTACACAGAAATAGTCCAACTGATTCTGGATGGTGTACTGTAATTTAAACGTAAATTGTCTTGTGAATACAAAAACTCTGCATTAGCAAAATTAAAATTGAAACTTGCTGTTGATATAGAAGAAAGTGAATAGTTAAAGATTGCATTTGTATCAGTCAGTTTATTCAAAATCTGTCTGCAGTTTACCTGACATTGGAGGGGGGGTCGACTTGTGCCTACCTGGTGAATCCCCTGAGATATTGTCCGCTGATTGTCGTTCACTGCTTTGACACTGTTGGTCGTGCTTTGTAGTTTGTAAAATCGTCTCTGAAATAGGTGTGACGGGGCGTTAAATCTTACTCACTCACCAAAACCACAGCTATCCATGGAACTTCATCATCTGTGTGTGTACGTGTGTTAGGCTCGAGCGCCAAATTCTCCGGTGATCATCGTTGGAACGCACAGCGATGTGGTGAAGAAGACGCAACAGCCGGGATCGGTCGAAGAACTTGGTCAGATGGTGAGACGACGCTACATGCCATACTCAGAACCTGACAAGCTCGGTTTGCCACGAGTCATCGGTCACGTGGAAGTGAGCTGTCGTGGTACCATCATCGGACGCAGCCTCCGGACCTTAGCCGATCTTATCTTTAATGTCGCTATTGAAGAACATCTGCCTGGTAACTATAATTATATTGTTATGTCTTTTTTCACATTTGTGTATGTAGTAAGCAAGCAGGTTTATTGAATGCACACACTTTGCAGCAAAAGCTAGGCTAAATCGACGATTTAGTACAATAATTTAATAAGTGATTGAATGACTTAGGCCCGTAAAACAGGTCGATGCATGTTTACAGGGGTTCAGCCCGCTTATTATTGCAGCAGCTTTCCTTAGATTCTGAGAAAAGTGGAATTGAATGGGGCCTGGTTTGGGCCCATTTGTTGTCTTTTTTTATTTCATCTGTAATAAAATGTTGTTCCTTACTTCTGTGCATTAATCAGATTCACTGACTAATAGCACACGTCACCATGTGTCAGAATGTTTATTCTATTTGTATTGAATCTGTAATTTCTGGCCGTCCTGGCACGTGGTAAGGTGGGAAATAAGTAATAATAATGAAATAGACGCCGCCCCATACAGCCACATATTCCCTTACCCCATTTGCTGCCTTTGATGCCTCAATCCGTTTCGGGATCCCTTTGGTTATTATGCTATAATTGACCACTGATACACGGGTCACAGAAAAACATGCTGCTAATATAGTAGGGTGTGCCGGTGTGAAGTGGATAGCGCTGGATACAGGGGGTCACAGAAAAGCGCTGTTGTAGGTAATTCAGGCGTGAAACTGCTGGAGCAGAAGGTTCCTCTGAGCTACATCCGTCTCCAGGATGTGATCGCCGGCTTGGCCGAAGAACGCCGCCAGGAACACAAGGACCCCGTGCTATACGGAAACCAGTATAAGCACCTTGTCATCGAAAAGATGGAAGACGTCTACCATTCTTCGTTCCAGGGTATGACTGAACTGACGCAGGCGACGCAGTTCCTGCATGAGAACGGGATTCTGCTGCACTACGATGATGTCAACCTGCAGGACTACTACTTCCTCGACCCGCAGTGGCTGTGCGACATACTTGCTAGTGTTGTTACTATTCGGGAAATCAACTGTCTCGCTAAATCAGGTCGTTTGCGCATCACTGCTCTCACTTACCTTTAGTTGTGTTGAGAATGTTGTTGTTGTTGGTTATTATTATTATTATTAATACTAAAGATATTTGTTGCCTGCCCTCGGAGTACGACCGATCACTCGGCCAGCTGAGGCCTTGAGTAGGACCAATGCTCGATGCATAACCACACAACGCTGTGGGTGTGTGTGTATCAGAACATGGCTGATTGTTACTGGGTTGGTATTGGTCAGCGTTTAGTTAATGGCACTGGAGTAGTTTTACTGCTTTGGGTGATCGCGTCAACACAAAAGGGTGGTTTCCGAAAAATGAAACACACATTTTAACGTAGTTTTTTTGCTAACTTGTGTGATTTTTGTGTGGCTTCATGACTGATTGAGTACATACTAAAGACCTGTGCACATTTGCTGCACAGTTTACGACAGTGCCGAAAAAACACACCTCTTTCAACGTATTTCAGTTGTCCACCTCATAAAGACTGTTGTGTTTAGAGTAATGGAAGGTCCAGTTAAGCCAGGAAGACCGAGGAGGGAATGGCTAGATGATGTACAGGAATGCATGTGTAACATGGATATTTACAAAGAATCAGTATTGATTGCACTTTGGTCAATTTTAACTATTCTTGGTGACGTCATATGTGACGCTATTAATAAACATGATATACAGTTTGAAAACGAAGATATAGTCCATGCCTTCACACATGGACTCTGGACCATGCAGCCATATGCAGCTCCAGTATGCAGTATAATTGTCTTTATCCCCGTGACGCATGCAATTACATTGATTACTACTCATTTACCGATCCCGGAGGGATGGAAGGCTGAGTTGGCTGACTCATAGTTGACAGTTTACCCACGGAGTGGTCGCCATAGATCGGGCACAGGTCAGGGAAAGTCTGCCCATCAGAGACCGCCATACTAACCACCGAGTATGCCGTTGCACACTGCATTGTGGTGCAGTGAGTTGCAGATTGCATGCGTGCTATGATGATGATGTTGAAATGCAGGTGTAATGAAGGCGAACGACATAGTTCTTCTGTTCAAGGAGATCAGCTTCCGGACCGATGACATCCGCCAGTACATCATCAGTCTACTGCACAAGTTCGAAGTGGCTCTACTCTGGGACGCCGACAATCTGCTCATCCCGTCTCTGCTGCCAACCGAACTCGATCTCATCAAGAACCCCACTCTCATGAGCCAAGTTCTTGTATGCTGTTTTCTATCTGCGTGTTTGCATATGCCAACCTGATAAATTATAACTTTCTCGTGCATGGATACAGTCTTCGGCAGATGCTCATAACTCCGATTGTCATACATACACCCTCAGCCACTGTGGATAATGTACATTGTGCATTTATGCCATGTCCGTGTCTTCTTTTGTGTAGACTTTCGTCAATTTTTCTCATCAGTCTTTTGCTATAACTTGCATACTTGTCAGCTGTCTGTGTGTGACTCTTGCTGGAGAAACTGAGTAGCTGTGTGTGTGTTGTTGTGTGACTGTAGATTCCAGCAGCTGGCTGTCAATCAACCACCCCATCTCCCTCATCAGTACCACCTCCTGCACCCTCCACATCTCATGCCACCCACATCCCAGTTCAGAGTTTGATCATCGAAGGCAAATCCAAGTTCTACTCGTACGCTGGCGAACTCTTCCTCTCGCCGCCGCAGATGCAGCCTAGCAATAACGCTGTCGCCATGACAACCGGTTGTTCATGGCAACCGGTTCGGCCGATATCCAACCCTGCGGTGGCCGTCGTTCGACTGTACATTATGTCGTACTTTCCATGTGGCTTCTGGCCACGAATCATCACTCGCTTCCTGGGCGACGAGACCTTCGGCCACCTCGCTGATTCCCTCTACGACACATCAGCAGTCAGGACCACCCATGCGGCTGCGGCGTCATGGAGATGCTGGCAGACAGGACTCGAGCTGATTGTGCTCGGCAAAACAGTTGCACTCCGCATCAACGAGTGCTCCCCGGACCTCGACGTGCATTGGAGTCGCGTGTACCACTCGGCCAGGCTGATGGTTCCTCAGGAACCCGACTTCACCTTCACTGCAATCGACATCGACGGAATGTCCGTTCTCGAAATAATCGTTCCGAACGAGACGGTCTCCGTCGACGCGGGTGGTCTTCTCTGTCCCGACGTCCAAAGTGCCGCTGCGCTTATGACGCACGCCGTGGACCGCATCGACACTCTCCTCGAAGACTGGTACCCAGACATCGGAGTCCGGTTTGTGCAAAACACGAAAGGGATCTACCTCATCACGCGTCTTGTGCCTTGCGCCCGCTGTCTTCTGGCCACTCAACAGGTTCTCGAAGGCGACTGTGATTCCTGGTCCATGGTGAGGCTCTCGCAGAGGAGTGGGATGCCCGATGTGGTCCAGCCGGTCCATATACAGAGTCCGAAGTCACATCTCAGCACAACTGTGGCTGCAGACCGCCATAGTCGGTCGTCATCAGTTCCCGTGCGGACGGGAAGTCGTGACAAGTCGACGCCTGCGGAGTCTGTTCGTAGTGGAAACCGACCTTTACACCGAAACAGGTGCCAGCTTCTGTTCAGTTTACTGTAGATCTGTATTCATCTTTGAGTTTTGTTGTCTTTTAAACTTTGCCAATTTTCGTCAGATTTGACATTGTGCCAGCAGATCATTGGGTTACAAGCATAAAGCCATAGACACTCAACTTTGTAGAAATAGAAAAAGTAAATAGCTGTTTTGGGACAGGCTATCCCTCCAGCTGTGAACGTGTCTTGAAGCTAGTCCACGTTAGTCAGTTCCTTTGTTAGTTTGTGGCCAACAATGAGTCACCCGACTGGCCCGGCATTACAGAGTCAGTAAAAAGTTAAAAAAGAAAGCTGTGAGGTATTGAAATAAACGTTAGAACAGTATGTCTTGAGCCTTATTTCCGATAAATAGAAGTTTGAATGAAATAAATTCTGGTATCTGTGGAGGTGTTGCATGTTGGTGTGGCAGTGGCTGGAAGAGCTTCAGTGGTACGGAGGCTGAGAGTGAGAGTGATGTGAATGTCTTTTGCTATATGGTGGAGCACTGTATCCAGAGAGCTCAACACAATCAAGTCATCTTTTGTCCTCGACATGGCAATCTTGGTCCTTATTTCATCGCTAGCAAGGATGGTCTCGTGTTTGCTGCACATGCTGCACCTGATCTGGTTTGCTGCCTCATGCAATTGATCTCTTTATCATCATCATTATTATCAGTAAAAATTTGTATTGTATGATTTGCGATACAGTTCAATCATATTCGTTTATTAAAAAACAGTTTACATGCGGTTGTTTTGTCGACAAAGCTGCTTGAACTTTAAACGCAATAAATGAGAAAAACATGTTGTGCCGGAGATGGTTTTTTTCTTGGCCCACAGGGTAGTTTATCTGGCATGTTTTTGTAAATGTTACGTGTGTTGCTGAAGGTGTTTCATGACCTTGGCGATGAGCGAATAGTGAGTCAAGACTGTGTCATTCGTGGTCGATTTCTCGGCAAAGGAGCATTTGGAGCCGTCTACTCCGGCTCCATGACTGATCGAGTGCGTACTAAAGAGCTCTGTGCACATTTGCTGCACAGTTTACGACAATGCCGGTGTATTTCAATTGTCAGTGAGTGAGTAGAGTATAATGTGGGTCATTTGAGGGGGTTCAGTTGTCAACCTTGAAACAGACGTGTTTAGAGTATTGGAAGGTGCAGATCAGCCAGCAATTAGACTGAGAAGGGAATGGCTAGACGATGTACAAGAGTACTACATGTATTGTTTACAGTAGTAGCTTTAGAGCAGCGCAAGACAGAGAACTGTGGGCTGCAAATTGCTTTCCTACACTCAAATTTGACTCAACAATCTAGCTTTGTTGGCAGTTTTTAATATGATTGTTGATTATTGGGTGGGGAGAGGCTTACTTTTTTGGCCCACTTTGTATATAATGTCAATATAAAACATAAGTGTGTCGCCACTTTTGTGTCACTCTGTATTGCGTATGCATGTGGATGTAGGGGAGTGGTCAGCCTGTGCCGGTGGCGTTAAAGCTTCTTCAGCCTGTGAAGCCTGCAAGTGGAGCAACCGTCTCTCAACAGCAAATGTACCAGGTCTGTCCCATACAGTGAACACTCTGACTAGTCTCTGCCACCATGCATCTCTGATTTGCTTGCGACATGTTTACTGTGTTATGGAAATTGCTTTGATTTGATTTGATTTGATGAACAAACTGCTCAGTGGTTATGGATTGAGCATTGGGTTTACTGAATGTCTCATGTGTCGACATTGGCGTCCTGATATAACGCATTGTACGTGTGTGACTTTTTTTACATTAATATTCCAGGCCAACTCAGCCTTCCAGCCCTCTGGAGTTGGTAAATCATGCCATATCATGTCAAAAAGTCAACATTACGGCGACATAAGTGTGCAAAACACAACAAGGTCGCCTATAATATGCAAAAGCTAAAAATCAAAAAGCTAAAATGCCTGGGCAAAGAGAAATGTTTTCAGTTGGCGGTTGAAAGTGTTCACAGAATCAACTCATTGAGTAGTAATCTGTGGATTACGGGGGTGGAGACCATTAAACGGCAGACCATGGCTGCATATTGCTGTTTGGTCGAAGGTCAAAGTCTGTGGGCGCAGGTTTAGTCTACGGGGTTCGTCGGGGTATAGGCTGTATGCCCGCTGTGTCTGTGACATAAAAAGCGCCACTGCAGCTGTAGTATGCGGCATTGTGGTGCTATGTAAGTGTTGCATGCCTTTCGCTTGTGTGTATGTGTTAGTTGGAATACCACAAGTGGAACAAGGACCCACTGAAGCATTCGTGTGACTCGTACCTCAACGCTCGCAAGGAGATCGGCATTTTGCTGTCACTACATCACGAGCACATTGTCTCGCTGGTAGCACTGTGCGTTGACCCACTGGCGCTGGTTCTCCATCTGGCACCTCAGGGTTCGCTGAGTGACAGGTTGAAAGACTATTCCCGAGCTGGAGACAGGCTCAAGACGCCCGTCATACGCGATGTCATTGTGCAGGTCTCTGTTTGTATATCTGTGCTATACACGTCTATTATTGCACTGTATATGCCAGTGTTTTTTTTAACCTTTTTTGGAATGGAACCCTTCAGAGTGGGGTAGATTGCTCCAGGAACCTTATGCAGTGACACAGGGGTTTGTTCTATGCCAAGTGGACAGAACATCATTTTTCTATGCAAGAAAAGCTAATTGTAGCTTGAATCAAAAAGTAACTTGTGTGACCAGAATAGTTGATATTACTGTAGTTACTTTATTGTTACTGGTTAGCATCAGCATAAATAGCCAGCACTTCAGCGTGCGAAAATTGTGATTGGTGATTTCTACCAAGCAGTCAGATTAAATGAAATTGAAATTATAGTAAAGCAGAGTCAGAAGTTGTTATTTGTCTGAATAAGAGGTCAGTGTTTGTCGCTAGGTGGCAGCAGCACTTGGCTATCTTCACAGTCGCCAGATCATCTATCGAGATCTCAAGTCGGAAAATGTGCTTGTGTGGTCGTTGGTCGGACCACACACGGACACACACATTGCCACTGTGGTGAAGCTGGCTGACTATGGCGTCAGTCGAGCTGTGCTTCCGTCTGGAACGAAGGGATTCGCTGGAACTCCGCCTTTCATGGCTCCCGAGATAATACAACACAATGGCGAAGAGTCATACACCGAAAAGGTCATCATTGAAAACGGAAACGTGTCTTTTTTATGTCACCGTGTAGAGTGTTATGCGTGTGTGTGTGGAGACCACCTGTTTATACAGCTGTTTTAGACAGTCGCCGTAGACGTTTTTTTATTTTGTCAGTGGGACCACAGCTCAGTGTGAACTCCCCCCCCCCCTTTAACTGCACTTTATAAATACTTTATTAACTAATTACTTACTTACTTACTTACTGGCTAAACATTAGTTCAAGCCCTTTGTTAATGCTATTGTCTTCGTTTGTGAAATTTGCTTTAATTGGCAAAGTTAACTGTTAATTTTGTTGTGCAAACAGTCGTTAACTGTTTGATATAAGAAGATTGATTTTATTATGAACAATCATTAAATGCTTAATTCAATTATTATTACGATAGTTAAGTTTGTTGCTTTTCCTTTCCCACAAAATTCAAATCCCCTTAACTGATTATAACAAAATTTGGGACGTTTTATTATATCAGTGAGTTGAATCAGAAATTATTATTTTTTATCATCCTCAGTAGATATGTTATCGAGGGAGTTTATTATTATAATTTTTATTATCATATTATCGCCAGCTTCGTAAAACATGACCTCTTGTTATGCCAATTATTTAGTGTGCTTTATTTTTCTAGCGTGGCAGCAGTAGTTAGTTGTGGTGGTGGTTGTGTTAGGTGGACTGTTTTTCATTTGGAATGTTTATCTACGAGCTTCTGATGCTCAAGATTCCATACGACGGCAGTGCTTCTCTCACTGGCAGCAATATCAACATTCGAAGCCATGTTCTTAGTGGAGGAAGACCACCTCTCACCACTAAGGTACACTCGCTGTACCTACTGGCCGAGTGTACCATTGTTGGTAACTCTGTGACCCTGTTATGTCGTGAGTGCTGGCTGCTTGTGCGTTTGACACATCAATTCTTGCAATATGCTATTGTGATGTATTTTTTGCTGTAATTATTGTATTTCTTGTATTATTACTATTGTTATTATTCAATCAATGAAGAAGATTTCCTGTGCACGTCCCACAAGGCATGTACAGAAGTGGTTACCAATGCAAAGTGAGTGTAAAACGGGAACAGAGTAAAAAAATAAAACCTATGTAAAGCGGGGATGAAAAAGATATAAAACTACAAAAAAGTGCCATAAACATGACAATGTCTAATTTTATCATTATGCTTGATGTTGTATGCTTGGCTTGATTTGACTTTTTTGTGGACATACTGCAAATTGAGCTATCTGTTGCCGCAATGTCATGTCTTTTTTATTTTCTATACGCTATGTACCAGAAAAACGTCCACATTCGTTTATTTTTTGGAATGATTCGGTCGGAGCCAGGGCCCAGGGGCTATAAAAGGGACTTATAACCGGAGTTAGAGTAGTCATCACTGCATTATAACATTGCACTGAATGTTAACTTTCTGTAATTTCCCATGCTAACCAGCATTTTATAGCTTCCAACCAAATTTCTTACTATATCCTTGGTCAGAGCCAATTTTTGGGACACGGTGTATATTAAGCAATAACGTGTGTATAGGAGGAGCTGTGTTACGCTCCAAGCATTCTGGATCTGATGGTTATCTGCTGGTCACGTGACCCAGCCGACCGACCGTCAGCCAATGAGATTGTGTCATACGCCGGCAGTCCGGAGTTCTGCAGTATGCTCAGCAGCGTTTCCATTGGCGACGAGTTCCAGCCCACGTGCGCTGCGTCGGTTACCATGGCAACCAATGACGTCTTCCTTGCACAGTCTGCCACTGCTGGCAAGTGCTTTAACGGGGCACCTGTTTGTTTTTCTGTTTGTCTGTCTCACTGTACGTGTGGTGATTGCTCATTTCAGCCTAAATTTCAATGGTTTTTGCTCTTGTTTACTTTTATTTTTGGTCACGCTTTGTAGTAATCTACTCCAAATATTGCTGAATAAATATCTATGAAAACGTTGGATTTGTTTTCATTGAGTAACAATGATATTGGGGACAATTCATGACATTTCCAAAAAATTGGGGAAAGGGAGCAAAACCTAACTTACAACCAACTGGAATTTGTGACACATTTAGTTTCTATAGCAACCTGATTGTATGTTTCGTTGCATTTACTCATTATCTATTCAGATATATGCACATAATATTACGGTGACTTTGTATCCAAATTGTAACTCATTAAAGCAACCTATAGCCAATTATGCTGCAAATGCCAGCCAGCCAACTTGCATATAACACTGTCATTCTGTGGTGACTGATGCAGGTGATGAGATGAAAGGCTGTTACACTTCGAAAGATAGTAACTGCTGCTGTGACGTTTGGTTGTCGGTGAAAACCAGCGTTGAAGGCAAAGGCTCCATCCTCATCTACAGCTATGAAGAGCACAACTGCATTCGTGCCAAGGTGCTACCTCATGCCACTCACGTGCCATTTACGTCGGTTTTCAACGTGGATGGCTTACTAATGGCGTCTGAGATGGATTACACTTATTCTCACACTCAAAATGTTTTACCGATAACTTGTGGACATAAAACCTTTAAGTAAAGAAATAAGCTTTAGACAGCAAACCACCCCGTTACATTATTTGACATAATATGAGAATTTTGACTGATTTGTTTTGTGTTTTTTGGTGCTTGAGAGATGGGGATTTTGAGAAAAATATGGATGCAACACAGAGTGTGAATAATTGGCTTAGTAGCTTGTTGTTTTAACAAGGTTACCTGTGATAGTGATGATGCTGGATATTTAATTAATTAATTTATTTATTTATTTATTAATGTGAGGATGGCATTGTATGACAGGAGCTGAAGACCGACATTGTGGGCGTGGTGTCGGCAATTTGCGTGACATCTAGTGATATCTGGTGTGCTGTTGCTGACACGGCAAACATTCACATTTTTAGGTAAAATTTGTCGTTTTTTTTTCACCTGTACTTACAATGTATTGTCTCGGCAGCCGACTTCTGAGCGGCCCACGATAAACGTGACTTGACTGTTCACACAACCACGTCCCAGTACAGTTACAAATCTGTTTGGTAGGACTTCAAAACATGCCAATTTTTAATTCTCCATCCTGCATATGGTGTGTGTGTGTGTGTCTGATAATTAATATTCTGTGCACTTTGGTTTATTTCAAATATTCTTTGTCAGATTATTTTCGTGACATAACTTATAAAGACCGTATATATGTGCTGTGTCTGTGTGCAGTTGTGTCTGATAATTAGTATTCTTCTGCAGTTTGGTTAATTCTAAATGAAATTCGAAATTTGTTACTTAATTACTAAATAACATGTGAATATGAAATATATGGCCATTGTTTTACTAACCACCCTGAGTATACGTTTGTGTGTGTGTGTGTGTGTGTGTGTGCTAGTGTGTGTGACTATAGTCCTGTGTGTGAGTTCACCGCATCGTCAACGTGTTCGGTGGTCAAGTGTCTGACGTACAGTCCTGCTGACGACAGTGTCTATGTGGTGTTAAACACGGGACGATTGGTCGTTTGCAATGCTACAGTGTCTTCATCACGAAGCCCCGTTCGCACTGAGTGTCATGGCAATGGAAAGCCAGTACATTGTATTGCAGTTCGCACACTGCAGCAAGCCAGGTGCATGCCTCCATTCACGTAGGTGGCATCCACGTGGGTCGTCTTGCTCAAGCATCAGTTCTGTTCAGTGGCCACCGGTAAAATGCGAATTTGCGGGTTGAACAGTGGATTAAAATGCAGATGTAAAAATTGCGAATAAAAGCCTCACCCTAACCCTAACCCAATTGTGCGATCCGTAAATCTGCAGGCCACATATTACTGGACTGACGAGTTGTAAATTTTGCTGTGATTGGCTGTCATCACTGCTTCTGCTGGTTTTGGTTCTGTTCAGTGGCAACCAATAGTATGTAGAAATAGTGTGCGTATGTAACCAAACACTGACACAAATGAAGCACATTAGAGTCTTATATCATGTGTTACTTGACATCACTTTTGCCTCTTCAGTGTTAGAACGTACGTATGCACGCAACGTAAAAGCATTGCTTCTCTCCAGCTTTCTCTTTAACTTGGAATTTAGAGTCATTTTAGCAAACCATAATTTTAATTTTCATTTCCATTTTATTACTTTCTCAATTTTTCTCGTTTTGTCCATTTTTATCCTTGGACAGCTGTATCGCACCAGCCTTCTTTGTGTAGTAAGCGCAGTAGATATCACTGATGATGATGATGATGATGACATTCAGGATGATGTTTATAGTGCCCTATCATCTATGGTGAAGCTATTGCCAGAGTTCACTTGGATCATTTGAGTGACTGGGTCGGCGCCAGAGGCCAAGCTGCAAACTTGATCGCTTATGGGTTGGCTGGAAGGTTGCCATACAGGCCCGACAGTCACCCAACCCACTGATGATTATTAAATGATCGATAAACAATACAATACAAAAATGATTTCTATAGCGCCGTGATAGAGGGTGCAGAGGCGCACGTAATCGTCTCATGGTGATCAATATCGTGTGTGTGTGTATTCAGCAGCTGTGAATTGTGGTGCGGCCAAAGCAAAGCAAAGATAACGGTGTTTAACCTTGACGTGACCTCTGGCAGTCTTCAGACTGTGAAGGTCACCGGGTCAGACAACGACGTCACGACCTCTGCCGATGTGGTTCATCTATGCGCTGGAATGTCCGACAGTCGTCCCGTAATGTGGACGTACGTCTATCCGGGTCGGTTAATTAATTTGTCTGTGCGCAAAATCTCTTTAGTTTGACTAATTCTCTGAAATTTGTGGTCTTGTTCACTAGTTTAATCATTAGTTATTAGTGAGAATATGCCAGACGAAGATGGAACCAATTGAGCACTGTACAGTATACAGTGGAAAGTTCGTCACGTGAATATGACTCCTCGCAAAGTTCTCTCTAGCGATAGCATACAGAATGTCACATGTCCGACGTTTAATTAAGCAATGAATTTATTTTTTTCACGTTAATTTCATGTAGAATTCGACTGCGAACGAAAAAGTGGACATTCGTTGCTTTTTCTTCTATTGAAGTAATGCATCAGTTGCTGGTTGGCTGCGTGTGGTCTTAGGTACAATTGTGTACTGCGTGGACGCTGAGAAGAAACAGGTGTTGTCACAGATCAACCTCATTGACAGTCTGCCAGCCACTGCGCTTGGCCACAGTCACTGCAGCCAGGATAAACTCAAAGGTTTCTTCCCAACACACACATGCACACACACACACACACAGACAGACACGATACCAGGCCTTGGGTTGTAATATTGTGCGGTGGGAGCACAGACTTCTAGTGGGGGGCTAGGAGGGAAACAAACCAAAACTTAAAAAAATTAAGTTTTCAGGGACATGGGGCCACCGTTTTCTGGCTGCACAGACCATTCGTGGGGTCCATGTCCCCCAAGCCACATAGCTGACTGTGGGCATGTATTGAGCACGTTTATTTGCGCCGAAGGCAGAACTGATAGTAAAACATGTACAAAATAAAAAAATGGTTAAAAATACAATGCAGTGCAATAATAACAATTTACATTAATGTAATAAAGTAACACTAAACGCAAAAAAAACACAGACTCAATCATACACATAATAC
>Ga0056115_1000685_pt1 | contig 15045 bp, 12 predicted proteins | sample WorMetOlspDAHAB1_FD_77007 | JGI IMG/M metagenome (GOLD analysis project Ga0056115, IMG submission 77007) | Marine gutless worms symbiont microbial communities from Max Planck institute for Marine Microbiology, Germany - Olavius sp. DAHAB.1 ...
CTTTTATCTACTGTGATCTTTTTCTTTTACTCCTGCACACAATTAATGATTAATTCATTAATTAATTTCTGTTCAGCCGAAATTCGGCTTAAAAACCGTTCGGGTTATCAGACAAACTCTCAACTTCCAATTCCCGGCCGACCAGTGGCGTCAGACGCCGGGCAGATGCAATCTTTAGACGGCTCCGGGTGCCCTCCCGTTGCAGCACCCGGTACACAATCATCGGTGCAGCCACACCCTTGAGGGTGTGGAGCCCCAGGTTTTTCACTTTAAAATAGCCTTCAATTAGCCGATAGGTGTCCGCGCTGATGGCTATCGTATCGGGATCGGCCACACCTTGAATCCGGGATGCAATATTTGGTGCTTCACCCAGGGCTAATATTTCGTGTTTGACACCTGCACCGATATTGCCGATCACGGTGAGGCCGGTATGAATGCCAACCCGGATGGCAAGTTGAATTCCTTTTTCCCGCAGCAGGCGTCCGTTTAAGGTTTGTACGGCTTCGAGCATGCCCAATCCGGCATGGATCGCCCGCTGCGCTTCATCCTCGTGGGTTTGGGGATAGCCAAAGTACACCAGTAGTGCATCCCCGAGGTGTTGGGCAATAAAACCGTTAAACTGGTGAATCACTTCTGTGCAGGTCGATTGGTAGGCGCGCAGAATATCGCGATACTCCTCCGGGTCAACCTGTCCCGAGAGTATGGTGGCGTCCACCAGGTCGCAAAACATCACGGAGAGTTGGCGTCTTTCACCATCAGCAGTAGGCGGCTTAAATGGTGGCGGAGTTTTTTGAGTGAGCGCCTGCCGGTGAATCGGCTGTTGTGAAATTTGCCCGGCCCGGGCAGCCGGGATCGTGGTTTTTTCAGCATCACCGGCCCAAATGAGTCCTGCACCTTCGTCATCAACCACCCGGGGTTCAGAGTAGAGGACTTCTTCTTTCAGTTCTTTCAGAGCCTCATCATCGAGGTCGAACTGCCGCCTGAGGGAACGGTAGGTCAACCGCCGTCGCTGCCGGAGAAGTATCACAACCTGGTCAACCAACTCATAGAAATCCATCCTGATTCCTCCACATCGTCCAAGAACAAGAGGGGCAAAAGCGATATCGGAATTTGCAGCAGCATTCTCGTCGCCGTTTATTCTTACTTGAATTTGTGCCTGGTTTATTTATAATTCGCTCTATATATGCCTAAGTCAAGTTGCAGATGGGCTTGACCGGGCGGTCGCAAATGTTTTACAATTATCTTGGTTCTAACAAACCTGTTCAAGCAATGACTGCATGGTGCGGGCTTTGAGCTCTGGGGCGGATGATATTGAGATTGCTGGAATTAGTTTGGGGCGGCCCCCTCCGGCACCGCCCCATATTTAATGTTGCAAAGAGTATTGGGAATTTCCAACTACTCATGATTTATCTATAGGTCTATGTTGGACAAGGTTTAGGATATAATTTATAAAAGGGAACCTATATCATGGGGCGGCCTGTTGTTTTTGGAATTATCATAAGCTGTATTTTAGTGGGAATTGTCAATGCTGATGTCGTCAGCCCGGCCAGTCAGCAGCAGACTAAAGTAATTACCAGAGCGATTAAAGACCCCATAACTGTGCTTAAGAGTGCGACCCTAAAATCCAGCCGGCACCTGAACTCCGATTATGTCGGCCTGAACTTTGTTGCGCATGATCTTGAAATGATCGGGGTCGGCATTTGGCTGGTAGAAGGTGATCCCCATAAACCCAAAGTGGTTTACTCGATTAATGCAACAGCCCTTGTGTTTTCAAAATATCCCAAGGCGAGCAGATTAAAAAGTCCAGCTAGTATAAGCGATCATGAGGCTCAATTGATCCTTGATTTCCTTAAGGCAGAATAGCTGCCTGCATAGGGATAGTCAACAAATTACCCGTCCTACATTTTGCCAAACCTGATTTCGGGAAGTTTACAATTGACACGGCTATGTCATGTATCTATGGTGTTTTCGGAAGCGGCTCATCATGTGGAATTCTAAAGTCAAAGGTGAAAGGGAATGGAACTATTAAACGTTGACCAGGATAAATGCAAGCGCGATGGTATCTGTGCTGCTGTGTGTCCTGCGGGCATTATTGAGTTTAAGGACAATGCGGCATTTCCGGCTATGATCGAAGGCGGGGATGAACTCTGTATTCGCTGCGGCCATTGTGTGGCGGTTTGTCCGCATGGCGCCATGAGTCATGAAGTTATGAACACAACCGAATGTCCGCCGATGAAAGGTGAGTTGCATTTGCAGCCGGACCAGGCCGAGCAGTTTCTGAGATCCAGAAGGTCTATTCGTACATATCGGAAAAAACAGGTGGATCGGGATGTTCTGACTAAATTGATCGAGCTGGCATCCTTTGCCCCCTCGGGCCACAATACCCAACCGGTCAACTGGCTGATAATTTATGAGCGCGATGAAGTTCAGCGGCTGGCAGCAATCGTTGCAGAATGGATGGGCAGTTTAATCAAAGAAGAGTCCCCGCTTGCGGCTGTATTGCACATGGCTCGGGTAGTTGCCGCCTGGGAAGCCGGAGAGGATCGCATTTGCAGAGGCGCGCCCCATTTGATTGTCGCCCACGCGCCAAAGGATGAGCGAACGGCCCCGGCAGCCTGTACCATCGCCTTGACCTATCTAGAATTAGCCACTCCCGCTTTTGGTTTGGGAGCCTGTTGGGCCGGATACTTTAATGCGGCCGCCAATATGTGGCCGCCAATGGCAGCGGCCTTAGACCTTCCCCGGGGGCATGTCAGCTTCGGCGCCATGATGGTTGGTCAGCCAAAATTCAAATATTCTCGATTGCCGCTGAGAAATGCGCCAAAGACAACATGGCGCTAGCGCTTCGTGGGTCCGCACCCGAGTATTCCAGCCGGTTTCCAAACCTTCGTCGTTCCAGCTAACCCTGAACCAAGGAAAGGAATCGGATTATGAAAACGATCGCTCACCTGAAAAGTCTGGTCGAACCTAACCAAATTGGAAGCCGAATCTTCTGAACTATCGAAGACGCGGCTGAGAGGTTACTGGTGAGTTATTCCTTGGGTAAAACCTGAAAGAATAGTGACATAAAATGACAGAAACTGACAATTTGCCAAACACTTCCATGCAGACTTGCCCGCGTAACTAAAAATACAAGAGCAACGATGCTTAAAAGTAAACCAATTGCATGAGAAATGATGTTAATTTTTTCTTCGATTGGTGGGTAGTAATTTATTTGTTTCCGAGGCCCTGACATCGTGCGATCTCAACTGAGCACTAGGCGGCAGGCCCGAAGGATCGTTCGAAAAGATCCTGGATAGCCCGGGTGCCGTCGGCATCCAGATTGCGGGTGCCGGTACAGGCGAAGGTCATGTCGGTAATAACCGGCATATCGGCCACCCAGCGATTTTCCTTCCAGGCAAACCACTCTTTTTTCTCCTGAATTTCTGGTTTTTGACGGCATCAGAATGCCGGCCGTTATTTATCATTTCCCCTAAAAAGACAAACCCCGCAGCTGATCGGCAGGGTGCGAAGGTTAAAATAAGTAAAAATCTCTAAATGGCAAGGAGGCGGTTAGTTTTTTTATCATATTTAATCTTGCATGCCGGGTAGAGTTCAGTATAGGTTGGCATTAAGCATTCAATCGGGAACGGAAAGGAGAAATGGCATGAAGGATCTGATAACTGATATTGTGAAAGCCCTGGTTGATCAACCGGAGCAGGTTACGGTTACTGAAATTGAAGGTGGAAATACCGTAATTTTGGAACTCAGTGTTGCTAAAAGCGATATGGGCATGGTCATTGGCAAAAAGGGAAGGAATGCTTTGGCACTGAGGACTATTTTGAATGCTGCTGCAGGCAAGTCCAAAAAAAGATATGTTCTCGAAATTATTGAATGATGATCGACTACCTGAATTTGAGACAGGTTATTAACCATGCTTAGCCATGTTGTTGATTCCGCAAGGGCCCTAATCCCAATCCAGGGCGCCGGCATTTTGATACTCGGTGACGCGGGTTTCAAAAACGTTTTTTTCCTTGATTAGATCAGTAGACTGACTCATCCATGGAAAGGGATTATCCGTTCCAAAAAATTTTTCAAGCCGTATGCGCTCAAGCCTTCGGTCCGCAACATATTCCACATATTCACCGAACAAGTTCGAATTGATGCCCAACGTGTCCTCCGGGCAGGCGTCCTGGGCATATATTTTTTCCAGTTTAACCGCCTTTATAATAAGTTCCGTAATTTCGGCTTGAAAATCCAAAGACCATACCAACGGATTCTCATCGATAATGGTGTTAATCAAATCGCAGCCGAAGGCCAGGTGAAGACTTTCATCTCGCATAATATATTCAAATTGCTGACCAATTCCGACCATTTTATTTTGCCGCTTGAGTGCCAGCATCATCGCAAAACCGGCGTAAAAAAAGATCCCCTCCATGATGACATAAAAACCGATTAAATCATGCAGCAATTTTTGAATATTCTTTTCGCCCACGGTTGTAAAATTCGGATTGTCGACACTTTGGGTAAGGTCAACGACAAATTGGTCCTTATCTTTGATCGAAGGAATCGTTGCATACATGGTGTAAATTTCGTCCGGATCCAACCCTAAAGAGTCACAACAATAGATAAATGTATCGGTATGGATGGCTTCCTCAAAGGCCTGTCTGAGCAAGTATTGGCGGCATTCCGGGTTGGTGACATGATGATACACGGCCAGGACGATATTGTTTGCGGTAAGAGACTCTGCCGTTGAGAAGAAACCGAGATTCCAGAGGATAAGTCTCTTCTCCCGAGGACTCAAAAAGGATGTCGACTTCCATTGCTCGATATCATCCTGCATGGGGATTTCCTCAGGCGTCCAGGTGTTTGCAATTCCGTTTTTATAGTATTCTCTTGCCCAGATATAGGTCATGGGAAGGATTTTGTTTGGATCAGTTTTAGAACTATTAATAATCGGCATGCGTATCTGCTCCTTTTTAATTAAGATAGGGGAGTCGGCTCATAACATTTTGAATGAGTTTGATGTGATCATGTACACACTTCGCAGTCAGAATCCAAAGTGTCCTTAAAATTAGTAACGTGTCTTGCTGGGGTTTTATCTCCTGAGACGATATTTCCGGTGTGGAGTCCTAACGTCGTTTGGTTTGATGAAATCGGATTATTCCGGTAACTTCTTTTTTGGGTAAAGTGGAATTTCACGGCGTCTAGAGTCGATTTTTCAATCTGGCTGACCGCCATGGTTCTCAGGTAATAAGTTGTTTTCAATCCCATTTCCCAAGCAGCGGTGTAGATTGCATGCATCTTTTTTCCGCTGGTCCCCTGTACAAAAACATTATGCGACTGACTCTGGTCAATCCATTTCGAACGTAACGCGGTCATTTTTAACAGCAAAATTGGGTCGATTTCAAAGACCTCCTTATAGAGGGCTTTCAGTTTTGTGGGGATCGATTGAATTTTACCGATGTTGCCGTCATAATATTTCAATTGTTCCAGCATGTCCTCAGCCCACAAGTCCATCCGTTTTAAATCTTCTACCAGGTAGTGATTCACCACCGTAAATTCGCCACTCATATTTGACTTGACATAAATGTTTTTATAGATGGGTTCAATGCTTGGAAAACACCCGGCAATGTTAGAAATGGTTGCCGTTGGCGCAATGGCCATCACATTCGAGTTTCTCATTCCCCAGGCCGCAACGGATTCTTTAAGTGCATTCCAGTCCAGCCGTTTTTTGCGATCGATATTTAAGGCAACACCCCTGTCTTTTTCAAGCTCAGCAAGGGTATCCAGCGGAAAAATTCCCTGATCCCACAACGAGCCGTCAAAGCTGTTATAGGCCCCGCGTTCCCTGGCCAGACGGCTGGAAGATGCAATGGCATGATAGGCAATGAATTCCATGGTTGCATCCACAAATTCAAGGGCCTTTTCATCTTCAAACGGCAGCCGTAATTTGAACAGCGCATCCTGCAGCCCCATCAAACCGAGCGCGATGGGTCGATGCCTTAAATTGGCGTTTTCAGCCTCAGGCGTCGGATAAAAATTTAGATCAATTGTATTGTCTAACATTCTGACAGCCGTATTGATGGTAGCCGCCAGCCGCTGTTGGTCAATGGCATTGTTTTGAATATGATTCAACAGGTTTAAGGAACCCAGATTGCAGACCGCGGTTTCATCCGTTGAGTTATTTAGCGTAATCTCGGTGCACAGATTGGAATTATGAATTACCCCGACATGTTTTTGGGGTGAGCGGATATTGCAGGGATCTTTAAACGTTATCCAGGGATGCCCGGTCTCGAACAACCGCGTGAGCATTTTTCGCCAAAGTGTTACCGCATCAATCTTTTTGTAAAGATTTATTCGGCCGGCGTCGGCTTCACGCTCATATTTCTCATAGCGCACCTTAAATTGATGTCCATACAAATCGTGTAAATCCGGCACCTCATCAGGCGAAAATAGCGTCCAGGTCTCACCGTTTTGAACCCGTTGCATAAATAGATCGGGAATCCAGTTGGCGGTATTCATATCGTGGGTTCGACGGCGGTCATCACCGGTGTTTCTGCGTAAATCAAGAAAATCTTCAATATCAAGATGCCATGTTTCAAGGTAGGCGCAGGTCGCCCCCCTGCGTTTTCCACTGCGGTTAATCGCAACGGTGGTGTCATTGGCGATCTTCAAAAAAGGAACGACTCCCTGGCTCTGAACTTTGGTGCTTGCTATGAGCGCATTTGTGGCGCGCACGCGTGTCCAATCGTTGCCGATACCGCCGGACCATTTAGATAATTGCGCATTATCCCCAATGACTTTAAAAATATGAGTCAGATCATCATTGACAATGCTTAAATAGCAGGAAGAAAGCTGTGGGTGAGATAAGCCGGCATGAAAAAGTGTCGGCGTGGAAGGGATAAATGAAAGCGACGACATCAGTTTATAAAAAGATAGGGCTTTTTCCTCGCGATCTTTTTCCAGAATGGCCAAGCCCATGGCAACCCGCATCCAGAAGGTTTGCGGAGTCTCGATTAGCTGCTGCTCACATTTGATCAGATAGCGTTCATAAAGAGTTTGTACCCCTATATATTTAAAGATGGCGTCCTGACTGAAATCCAGTTTAGAGGCGAGAAAATCAAGATCAAACGATAAGAGGCGTGCGTCATATATTTTGTTTTCCACGCCGTACTGAATGCCTCGAACAAAGGCCTGTCTGGCTTCTAATTCGAAATTATCGCGGTGCACCGACTTGACGATAACGCGTTTATATATTCTTTGGAGCAGCAATCTGGCTGCAACATAACTCAGCTGGGGATCTCTTTCAATAAATGCAGTGGTGGAAAGAAGAAGCACCTTTTCCAAATCCGTCGTCGATATTTCATCATAAATATTTTTTATAAATTCCTGATAGATCGTATCGATATCAATACTGATTTGATTATCTGCCCCGGCCCGTATCAGCGTGCTCATCACTTTTTTTTATCAAACGACACCAGAGCGCCGCTTTTTTTCCGAAGCTTTAGGCTGCCCCGTTCAGCTTTTTCGGCAACTGTCTTTTTCTTTTCATCACGTATCCTGGCTCGATTCTCCCGGTAGAGAATGTATCTTTTCGATATTTCATACAAACCATGATTCACTAAATTTTTCTCAACAATATCCTGAATGTCCTCAACTCCGATGGATGAATCCGTTAGGATAGCCTGGACTTCATTAATTATATCTGCAATAACCCGCTCAAATTGGTCTAATTCGCCCGAATATTCAGCTGCTTTCCAGGCCTTTTCGACAGCCTTTTTGATTCGTTCGGAATCAAATAACACTTTCTCGCCGTTTCTCTTGGTTACATAGTAATGCGCCATTGTTAATCCTGTCCTTTATCTAAGGGCCTCGGAAACAAATAAATCCGCAATCTTGCTTGTCTTTTTGTCCGCCTTCAGCGTTGCACCAAAAGTCACATATCGATAATATGCTCCCCTTGGTGCGTCTTGAAGGCGAACAAAAATCCGGCGCAATCTATGCGCATTTATTTAACTCCGCCACCCTAAACCTGGAGTGAGTAGTTCAATTCAGGGTTCATCGTTTTGGAGGGTCTTCAATTCAAGAAAATGAAAATATATCTGATTTTGTTTACGCCCTCTCGGGGTAATATATATACTATATGTAGTGGTTGAAATAATTCAACCACTACATCTTGTATTTTCTGGGGATTGACATACAAGATTTCTGGTATACGTTTTTGAATAGTTGAAACCGTTTGCGATGGACGCACTGGAAAACATGAATATAAATCCTTAACCGGTGGATTTCATATGAAACAATACCTCGAATTGCTACGTCATGTTAGAACACACGGTGTGAACAAGGACGACCGCACGGGTACGGGAACCATCAGTGTTTTCGGCTACCAGATGCGCTTTAATCTGTCCGAAGGATTTCCGGCGATCACTACCAAAAAACTGCACCTTCGATCGATTATCGGTGAGTTGCTCTGGTTTTTGAAAGGTGACACGAACATCCATTCACTTAACGAAAATGGAGTGTCGATCTGGGACGAATGGGCCGACGAAGACGGCAACCTGGGTCCCATTTACGGCTATCAGTGGCGTTCCTGGCCGACGGCTGACGGAAGGCACATTGATCAGATCACTCAGGTGCTGGAGCAGATCAGGTCGAACCCTAGTTCTCGTCGTCATATAGTGTCGGCCTGGAATGTGGGTGAGATCGGAAAAATGGCCCTGCCGCCGTGTCATACGCTGTTTCAATTTTATGTGGTCGACGGCCGTCTGTCCTGCCAGCTGTATCAGCGCAGTGCAGATATCTTCCTCGGCGTTCCCTTTAACATCGTTTCCTATTCCTTGCTGACGATGATGATCGCGCAAGTTTTGGGACTGAAGCCGGGGGATTTCGTACACACGCTCGGCGATGCCCACATTTATCTCAATCATCTGGAACAGGCGGATCTTCAGCTTACACGCGAGCCGCGTCCGCTGCCGCAGATTAAGATCAATGCCGAAGTGGACTCGCTCTTTGATTTCAAATACGAGGACTTCGAGCTGTTCGGTTACGATCCCTATCCCGGCATTCGGGCGCCGGTGGCGGTTTAGGGGCCATTTTCAATCTTTGCGGCGTATACTCCATTTGCTGCCGATGTATGGCCCTGAAGATGCTCACACTTTTCGGTCTTTGCTTTTCCAGTAGATTGCCCTGAGCTCTCTTTTCAAGATCTTGCCGTAGTTGTTTTTGGGCAATTTTTCGACGAAATCAACGGATTTCGGTTTTTTGTAGCTTGCAATATTTTCCTTGCAAAAGGCAATCAATTCTTTTTCCGTGGCCTGCCGGCCCGGTACCAGGGCGATGACAGCCTTAATAGCCTCGCCCCACGCGGGGTCCGGCACGCCGATGACGGAAACTTCCCTCACCGCGGGGTGCTTGATGAGGACTTCCTCGATTTCCCGCGGATAGATATTCTCACCACCGCTGATGATCATATCTTTGGAGCGGTCCATGATAAACAGATATCCGCTGTCATCCATGTAACCCATATCACCGGTGTCAAGCCAGCCGTTGCGGAACGTGGCGGCAGTCGCCTCCGGATTCCGCCAATACCCCTTCATCACCAAATCGGAGCGCGTGACAATATTGCCGATCTTACCCGGGGGAAGCTCGTTGTCGTCCTGGTCGAAAATTTTGACTTCCACGTCGGTTCGGCAGATCCCGGAAGAAGCCAGCCGTTTCTCCATATCCGGCGTACCGTCCAATACATGATCCTTATGGGGCAAATAGGTGATGGTCATGGGCGATTCACCCTGGCCGAAGAGCTGCACAAGACAGGTACCAAGCTTCTGAACCGCTTCCTTGAGATCTTCCACCAGCATCGGTGCGCCGCCATAGATAACTGAACGTAAGGAGGTGTGATCATATCGGCTTACGGCCGGATGATCGATCATCATCTTGACCATGGCCGGTGCCGCAAACATGTTGGTCACCCGGTATTTTTCGATGGTTTTAAATACCAGTTCAGGATCGAAGGATTTGGATTCAAGAATGACGTTGAGCGCCCCTTTGCCGATGTTTGGCAGCCCATAGAGCCCGCTGCCATGGGACAGCGGGGCAGCGTGCAAAATGACGTCCTGGGGGCCAAAACCGGGGCATATGTCGGCGTAGAAATTCATGGTCATCGCCAGCAGATTCCTGTGGGTCAACATGGCCCCTTTCGGCATCCCGGTCGTGCCGGAGGTGTAAAATAACCAGGCCAGATCTTCGGGAGCAACATCGGCATCAGCAAATTCATCGCAAGCGTTGCCAAGCAATTTATCATAGTCCAGCAACTCTCCGCCGCCGCCGCCCAGTGAAATCAGATGCCTGGCTGCGGGGATAGACCTGCGGACTTCTATTATCGAGGTGTTGAATTCGGCCGATAAAATGACTGCTTTGGCCTGGGAATGATCAATGATAAAGGCGAATTCTTTAGGGTGCAGGCGAAAGTTGATGGGCACGGTCCCGCAGCCTGCTTTAAGACATGCAAATAGCGTTTCAAAAAATTCGGGGGCATTGTGTTGCAGGATGGCGACGTTGTCGCCAGGCCGAATTTCGAGTTTGCGAAGGGCATTGGCCATGCGGTTGGCCCGGACATTGAACTGGGCGTAGGTCAGCTGCTTAGATCCATGGACCAGGGCGGTCTTGTCGGGCAGGCGACGGGCGGTTTTGGTCAACAACATACTTAAATTCATGTTGCCATTCCTCGAAGTGCAGTTGATTCATCTAAATAAAGAAATTGTCCAATCTCCTAATTAAATCTAATAGTGGCGTAAATCAAGCGAAACAGTATCGATGCCGAAAATATTCGGGATTGATCTTTTAGCTCTAAGGTTTATTTTATTGTTTATTTTCCTTGAGTCTGTCACTAATATTAACGTACGAATCGAAAAAATTTGAAGATCTGAATCAAAATTATGCATGATAAGAGAAACCCCTATAAAGATCGGGCCAAACGCATGGTGGAGCGGTGGGCTGGAAAACGCATTGACGCCAATCGAAGCCATCTCTCCCTGGAGAGCTATCACCAGCGAAGCGCTTCCCACCCGTCTATCGATAAAGACACCAACCAAATTGTTGAACCGCAAAGAAACATTCCAGTGCTCGATGTATGTGATGTACTCGTAATCGGAGGCGGTCCCGCGGGTCTATCGGCGGCATTATCTGCAAGTCGCGCTGGTGCCGATACGATTTTATTGGAGCGCTACGGATGCTTTGGCGGTGTCATCACCACGGTGGGTGTGGAGACCATTGCCTGGTATCGCTATGAAGGCACTGTAGATTCCGAAGGCATCGGTGTCGAGATGGAAAGATTGGCGGCCAAAATGGGCGGTACCATAAAATGGCCCTATAACGGAAGTGAATGCCTCGACGCTGATTTTTTTAAAATCGTCGCGGACCATCTCGTGACAGAAGCCGGGGTGCGCCCATACCTGCATAGCCTTGCCACTGAAGTCATCATGGAAGGCAATGTGATTAAAGGCGTAATTACGGAAAGTAAATCGGGGCGATATGCCATTGTGGCGAAACGGGTTATCGATTGTAGCGGTGATGTCGATATCGCCCATTTGGCCGGCGCTCCTTACCGAAAAACAGCCCGAGAAGAGATGATGGGCGTTACCACCGTTTTTAATTGTGCGGGGGTCGACAAAGAAAAATTTTTACAATACACCCGGGAGAATCTTGCCACTTATGCCGATTGGGGAAGAAGCTGGGACCAGAAAACCACGGGCAAAGAAGACGATTTGCCGAGCCCATATCTTGAAAAAGAATTTATCAAAGCAAGCGAGATGGGCATCTTGCCGAAAACTCTCGATACCATCAGCGGCTCGTGGTCGGCCCTTAGCGACGCCGGCGAAGCAACCAATCTCAACCTCGTCCATATGAAAGGTGTCGATCCTACCGATGTACACGATTTAACGAAAGCAGAAATGCAGGGAAGGACAGAAGCCCTTTATGCCCTGGAAGCGTTGAAGGCGGTGGTGCCGGGTTTTGAGAACGCCAAACTTCGCAACTTTGGTATGACTCTGGGCTGCCGGGATTCTCGCAAAATTATCGGCCGTTATTCATTAACAGAAGCCGATGTTAGAAACCAGGCCCGTTTCGAAGACTCCGTCGGTATTTTTCCCGAATTTTTGGACGGATATAACGTGCTTATTCTTCCTACCACCGGACGTTACTTTCAGGTGCCATACGGCTGCCTGGTACCGCAATCGGTTGATAACTTACTCGTAGCCGGTCGATGCGTCGCCGGCGATAAAATCTCCCATAGCGCCATGCGAAATATGATGGCGTGTACGGTAACCGGACAAGGCGCCGGTGTGGCTGCGGCTGTATCGGTGAAAACTGCTACATCGACCGGTGCGGTAGACATCACTAGGGTGCAAGACGAATTGAAACAGCAGGGGGTCCGATTTCGGTAGCGAGCGTTCATCTTGAAGCATGCTATCACAAACGGGCCAGGGGCGATAAATAAAATTAAATAATTGTCTAATGGTCAGCTACGCGGCCGGCAGGTTAATTCGATCCACAACGCCGCCGGGTTCTTTGCAATATTTATTTTGTCGCGGAAAACCTGGTCCTCTGGGCCCGGATCTTTACAACCCAAGATCCTGGTTAATCAGTACAACCTTTATCCGGCCTTTGGGATGAGATTTTTCATGAATCGTCCATATATTGCAGATCCTGTCGGGGCTTTTGCAGTCCATGCAGTGAGAAGTCTTTACGCAGGGTGTTTTTTTGCCGTGTCTGATGGCATTTGCCGGAGCTGCAAAATTCTTTATACGATCCATTGCTTGATCGAGAGTTGAGACTATCTTATTTCGTCCAACCACAATTACGACAATTTTAGGACCAAAAGTAATTCCACCAACACGGTTTCCGATCATGTCCAGATTTACCAGCATGCCGGACTCTATGACTGCATTGGTGCCGGTAAAAAATAGATCAGTCAAAATCGCTTCTCTGCGACGCTGCATGCTTTTATTACGGGATATTTTCTCACCAAAGGTTTCAATTAAGCTTATCCCGGGTTTTTCTCTAAAGTATTGCAGGATACCTGTGGCATAGAGCGTCATGGAATCACCCCATGACACGCTTGTCATATCGATACCAGGCAAAATTTGATCAATAACGATCTTTTTGGCATCAGAAGGGGTTGCTGCAACAAAAGCGCTGAAATTATTTTCTTCCAGCGCGTCTTTACAATTTTTTAATCTAAGTTCCCAATATTTTTCCATAACGGAAGGATTTTTTAAGGGTGAATCTGATTAGAAGGTCTCAACCGCCACATTTTAATTTCTTTAAATTTTCTTTCAGGCAGAAAATAGATAGGTAAAACCCGTTAACTTGTCAATATCAATTCCCGATTTGAAGATTTATTTTAAGTGGTCCGTTAGACTTGTTTTTTTCGGAATTTTAAGTGTTTTACCGGGGACAATGTAGTTGGCCCGGTTTAGATTGTTGGCCAGCATGATAAAATTGACGCTGGTGCGATAGCGACGGGCGATCAGCGATAAGGTTTCTCCGGATCGGACCTGGTGTTTGAGGAAATCCACACGTGCCGGATTCAAATGAAGGATCTGATCAATGTTCGCTAGTAATATCTGCTTGCTTCCCACGGGGATTTTAAGTTCATACTTTCCCTCGGGAATGATGTTTTGCCGCAGTTCAGGATTTAAATTTTCTAAAATTTTTCTTTCGATGCCTGTGATTTCAGCGACATTTTTTAGGTGAATTTTTTTAGCAACGGTCATGGACTCAAATTTTAAGGGCGATTCGATTGAAATATTTTCCAGTCCATACTTTTCTAAATTTTTTACAATATGTATAACTGCCAGGAATTTCGGTACATAGCGAGCAGTTTCCCGGGGAAGGTGAGCATAAAGATCCCAGAAGTTATCCAGATGATTGATTTTCTGATTTCGGATAATTCTCCAAACCCTCGTTTCTCCACAATTATATGCTGCAAGCACAGTGGACCAATCTCCGAAGTGGCTGTGAAGCTCTTTCAAATAGTCGATTGCCGATTGGGTTGATTTTGCCGGATCTAAACGCTCATCAATATACCGGCTGCGAGTGAGCCCGAACTTGTACCCTGTCGAGGGTATAAATTGCCATAAGCCTAAAGCTCTGGCCTTCGAGAGAGCTTTAGCCCTAAACCCGCTTTCTACTAGCGGCAGCCATGAGAGTTCTTGTGGGAGATCTTCTTCTTTTAGCATATCAAGGATCGCCTGTCGGTATTTCCCGGACCTTTTGTATGAAGCTATGAAATGATTTCTTAGATTACCTATCGTATAAAGATCGATCTCGTTTTGAACTTGGCTGTTAATGTTAACCGGGATCTCATTTCGACTTCCGTTAACAACGATCTTGCGTGATGAATAAATTTCGACGAGGCGTTTGGAAATCGTAAATCGCAAATCTTCTTTTTGCTGGGCCAGATAACCACCTTCATCTGGTTTGGTGCTCAATATCAGGGAATATGCCTGATCCAGCAATTCGATGGCTTCATCAAGTTGACCATTTTGCCGATGTTCCTGAGATTTTTGACAAAGCCAAAGGCTATGCTCCATTTTCCGCTGGGCGGATTCTTCTGAATTCATAAAATTTTCATCGGTTAAATATTCATCACGGTAAAAGTGGTCCTGAATTTCGTTTTCTTTTGATTCTTCCATGAATATTGATTTGACTGCCAAATCGTTGCCTTCATTGTAAGCAATCTGCATAAAACTGGGTTGTCCTGCAAGAATTGCATTAATTGAATATTTTTTTTGAATATCTAAGTCAGCCCATCGCATGGCGGACAGGATTAATAAACTCGCATAAAAAAGGAAATGCATCTTCTTACTCTTGAATTCAAAAAAGCCAAATTTTAAATTATTTAATAAGTCGCGCATAGCACCTTCTTTTAAGTTGAAGTAATTAGGGTTTCCTGAAAAAGTCGTAGATCTGGCAAAATTCCGGGCTTAGCGAATTCTGGCTTCTGTAAAATGCATCCGCCTGGAGTCACGAGCCGTTTAGAATCACCTTAACGCAACTATA
>Ga0056115_1000686_pt1 | contig 15039 bp, 15 predicted proteins | sample WorMetOlspDAHAB1_FD_77007 | JGI IMG/M metagenome (GOLD analysis project Ga0056115, IMG submission 77007) | Marine gutless worms symbiont microbial communities from Max Planck institute for Marine Microbiology, Germany - Olavius sp. DAHAB.1 ...
AATAACTACTAGTAGGAGGAATCTATGAAACGCCTTTTGATTTTAGGCGTTGGTGCCCAGGGAAGTACTGTGGCCAAACGGATGAACGAAGAGCCCCATGTATCCGAGATAATTTGTGCCGACTATGATGAAAAAGCGGTCAACGAAATGGGGGGTACCCTTGAAAAGGCAAAAGCAATGAAACTGGATGCCCGCAGGGTCGAGAATATCGTCGCGGCGGCCAAAGGGGTTGATCTGATCGTCAATGCGCTTCCTCTGCGGTTTGGTGAAAATGTTCTCAGAGCGGCTTTGGAAGTAAAGGCCAATTACCAAGATTTTGCAGCCGGCGAGTTTGAGAATATTGACTGGGTCGAAGGGATCAAGCTCATGCTCACGCAATGGAGCGACCGGTTTAAGGCTCTGGGATTGTCGTCCCTGATGAGCACCGGTTCCGCTCCCGGCCTGGCCAATGTAATTACCAGGGAAGCCGTGGAAGAGTTGGACACCTGTGGCACCATTGAAATTCATGTATATGAGGGTGTCTGGGCCAAACGCTTTCTGCCGTTCTGGTGGTCTCCGGAAGTTGCCTTGCAGGATATGAACGATCCGGCATACTGTTTTGAAAATGGTGAAATACTGGAGACAGAACCGTTCAGCCGACCCAGGTATATGAAGTTCCGGGGAATCGATAAAATTATCCGCACGGTTGAGCACGCCCATGACGAACCGGTTACCATGGGGCTGATGGCGGATAAATATCTGAAGGGAGCCAAGAATATTTATTTCAAATACGGTGGATGCGGCGTCGACTTTGCCGAACCCCTTTACAGGATGGGTCTGTTGTCCGGCGAAAAAGTTGATGTAAAAAGCGGCAGTGTCGAGCCCATGGATCTTGTGCTCAGCCTCACACCACCGGCACCCAAATATCCAGCCGAGATAAAGAAGATCCTGGATGAAGGCCTGGAATGTGAAGAAGGGGCCTTTTTGGTTCGGGTGGACGGAATAAAAAGCGGTAAACAGATGCGGATTGACAACTATGTAAATGCCCCCGGTGTTTTCGAAGCCTTTGAAAAGACCGGTTTGACAGCAGAAACGTATCTGACGGGGCAGTGCGGCGCCCTTTTTACCAAGATGTTTGTCAATGACCGGATTCACCAAAAAGGCATATTTCCGCCGGAGTTATTGGATGACGACCAGCGCGCCTTTTATCTGAAAGAAGCCGCCAAACTCGATATTACCGTGGATCAGATTGTTGAGAAGAGATTGTACTAGCGCGTTTGTAAAAATACCGTTCCAATATACGGGTCATCTCCCAAAAAGTTGGAAAAAAATCTCATTTCAATTTATTGGGTCAATTGCATCATCTAACTTTGGGAAGAATCCCAAATAGTTATGAAAAAATCATCGTCGCATGACAAAGTAGACCTTACCCGACGCTGCCTGCTGCTGAGCCTGGCAGCCGCCCCTTTCATTGTCAAATCAGCCTGGGCCGCTGCACCTAAAAATCCGGATGTGGTAATTATCGGTGCTGGTGCGGCCGGATTGGGCGCCGCCAAAACCCTATCGGATCTGGGCATCTCATTTTTGCTGCTTGAAGCGCAAAGCCGCATCGGCGGCAGGGCTTATACCGATCATCATACATTTGGCGTACCCTATGATATTGGATGCCATTGGTTAAATTACGGTCGGATTAATCCGTGGATTAATTTCGGAAAAACAAATGGATTTACCGTGACCCCGGCAGATCGGGGCAATTACGGTCTTTTCGTTGGCCAAAGAAAGGCGACCCGGGAAGAACGCAACGAATATGAACTTGCCTATTATCGACTCGAAAAGGAAATCGGCCGAATTGCTAAAAAAGGCAGCAATCCCGACATCAGCCCTGCGGAAGTCGTTAAACTCGATACCAAATGGAAAAAACTGTCTGCCTATATGATGGGACCTTTGGATATGGCTAAAGAGTTTGACGATTTTTCATGTAAAGATTATTGGGAGACGCCCGGAGTTGATCCCTATTATTGCAGAGAAGGGTACGGTGCTCTGGTCGCCCATTTCGGTCGCAAACTGCCGGTTCAGCTGGCGACCCCTGCATATCATATCAACTGGCAGGGAACCGGCGTCAATACCAAGACTTCAGAAGGAACCATAAGTAGCAAAGCCGTCATTTTAACTGTTTCCACAGGGGTCCTTGCGGCTGATAAAATAAAATTCACGCCAACGCTGCCCGTTAAAAAGCAGGAGTCCTTTCACTATATCTCCATGGGAACCTACAACAATGTGGCGCTGCAATTCTCAAAGGATTTTTTCAGACTCGGACCTGACCAATATGTGGACTATGTCAATGAGTCAGGCTCTGAGGCCGGAGGATTGCTCACAAACATCGGCGGCAGCAATCTGACCTATGTTTACAGTGGTGGAAAACTAGGTCGTGAAATGGAACTAAACGGGGTAAAAGCCGGTGTGGACTGGGGGCTGAACGAAGTTGTCAAAGTTTACGGCAATAATGTAAAAAAATATTTCGTAAAAGGCAATTTTACTCGCTGGGGAGAGCACTCCTGGACATTGGGTTCATACGCATCAGCCAAGCCCGGCTATTTCCATATGCGAGAAGAATTGCGAAATGATATTGCCGGAAAAATTTTTTTTGCCGGCGAGGCAACGCATCCCTTGCAATGGGCAACCTGCGGCGGCGCACTTTTAAGCGGCATTGATGCTGCAAATGAGGTTGCCGGTAAGTTAGACGACTAGAAGTCAATTTGGTACATTTAGTATAAAATTATCATCCTGACATTTACAATGCCATGTAACAAAAGAATATTTTCGTTTTAAGATTTAAGGTGGATTTTCGATTTTAATGTCAACCTGCGAGTTGACCTACTGTACTGCCAGTAGTTTCCTAACCGTATTTAGAAATTAAGTGTTCAGGACTTTCAACAAGTAATCGTTGTCCCATCCTGCCCTAAGCGGTTTAGCTTTGATAATCTATTCCACATCACTCTTGTCCAAAAACGGAATTTAGCAAGTAATTTAATCAGTCATTGAAAAAAATATCCACCTTGTGGGAGATTGTAGATCCACTACGAAAAACAATTTCCCGAAAAACAAGGAGGATGGTACGTTATGCAAGCCTTTTCAGTCATCTGGTTGCTCTGTTTGATAGAAAAAAAATTCATGAGCTGGTTTACCAACATCAATGCGAACGCTTTGCCAAAAAATTCACTCTCAATTAAACAATTTATGATTGATATGGTGGCTACTATGATTTTCACGCTCAAAAATCTTTCGGGCAGGTTTTCGCAACAGTCAATATTTCACTAAGAGCAGTTCACTGTGGATTCTCATGGACCTGGATAAGCTCGTTGAGCGATTTGTCGTCAAACCGAAAATCGGGATTTGGATCAGATGACTGCGACGTCGGCAGCACAAGGAGCGTCCTGGGTATGCGCACGCTCGAGCGCACCTGTTTCCGGGTCAATCCGGAAGCATTCAACACAATCCGCATCCTGGCTTGCCACAAGAATAAACTTACCACTCGGGCCGAGTGTGAGGTTCCGAGCGTTAGAGTTAGCCGCAAGCGCGCACCGACTTGAATACGTCAACTTACCGTCAGCTTCCACGGTGTATACGGCAATGCTCTGGTGAACCCGGCAGATGTAGTAGTAGTATGATGCGTCAGCAGACAAACAGCCTTCGGCGCCCCAGAAATCAGCTTTGCCGAGATTCTCCGGGTGGTCAAGCGCCACGAAGTCTTCCGGATAGCAGAACAAGGTTTGCACCGGTGTTAAACCCTTTTCGTCGTCAACGGTGCATACAGTGACGGTGCCGTCAAGCTCGGCATTCATGTACGCTATTCGCAATGACGGGTGGAAGTTGATGCCGCGCGGGCCGGACCCTGCTGCCATCTCAACTTCACTATGCAGCGTCAGTTTTCCCGTCTCTGTATCAAGGATGTACTGATACACCTTGTCTGTGCCTAAATCCATCGCATACACCATGTCCGTTTTGGGATCGCCGTGGATACCATGGGGATGAGACGATGACTGACGTAAAGGGTGCGGTCCAGCGCCAGGGTGGTCTGGCTTTGCTGTAAGCTCGCCGATCTCTCCAGTATCGGAGTCAAACGGTAACACCGTGATGCCACCCTCCCAATACCTTGTCACGAGCAAAAAGCGCCCTGTCCGATCAAATGTTGCACAGGTGTTTCCTCGGCCGCCAGTCGACTGGGTGTTTATCTTCTCGAGTACACCATCGGGCAGGATCTTGTACGAAGTCACAAAACCAGTACCTTCGGGCACTCCCGTATGGTGGGAAAGCTCGTGAGTCGCAACAAGAAAGAGCTTGTTGGGGTGAATTTCCAGCCACGACGGTGAGTCCTGCTTCGTGATCTTGCCAATTGGGGAAAGTGAGCCATCCTCACTGTTGAACGAAAAGGAAAGAATTCCTTCTCCGGCTTGCTTTGAGCCGACTCAGCCAAGCTGCCCTGGCTCAAATCCGGTATAACACCCAACGAAAGCATATTGCTGAGACATCTTGTCCCCCTACTGATATTTTTTTTAATTTCACCCGACAGGAGTGAATGTATCCTTCAATCAAGGTCAAATTTGAAGTTGATCCTGTATACATTGGGTCCGCCTTGATGGATGGTCACCAACTAAAGACTTTGAGAAACCCAATTTCTGTGAAATTTTAAAGGCCGTATTTTTTACGGCGGAAATGTATTCATGTTCAATTTTTTCGCGGGTCATTCTAAACATCGGACCCGAAATACAAATTGCAGAAACTACTTTCGATTCACTGTTAAAAATCGGAGCAGCCACACATCGAACTTCATCAGATAATTCGGCATCGTCAATGGCATATCCGTTTTCTCTGATGCGGTCCAAATGGTTTCGCAATTTGGTCTTTGATGTAATTGTGTTCGGCGTATGGCGCTTTAATTCGGCAGTGCGAAAATATTCTTTCAATTCCTCTTGATCGAGATTGGCCAGCAGGGTTTTTCCCATTGCGGAGCCATGGGCGTCGGTTGGTACATCTCTGGTAATTCTGATACCGATGGTCTGGGTACTTTCTATTGTATCGATGTTAAAGACCGTGTGATTGTTAAGAAAGCCAATATGAACAGTTTCATTATACGCGACGGCAAGCTCAGTGAGCGGTGGAATGGCCACTTTATGCAAATCTATTTGGTTAATGTATACACGCCCCAGCTGATAAAGACGATGTGTCAGACGGTATTCCTTTGTTATAGGATCCTTTTCGAGAAACTGCCCTTCTTCAAGAGAACTCAACAGCGCCGTGACCGTGCTTTTGTTCAGTCCTAATTCTCTGGAAAGTTCCTTGTTGGTGTAAGATGGCTTTTCTATTGAATAGGCAGTGAGAATTTTAAGGGCTCTCAATACAGAGTTAATAGAATATCGGTTTTTCGTCAAGGCAATCTCCCTGAAATTCTTAAATTTAAACTGAGTTTAATTACTTGAACTACCTTTGTCAAGATGTACCAATCTATGTCTACTTTTAAGCTGTGTTAATTCTGGTCAGCAACCTGTTCAAGGGGTAAAAAAATTGATGTGATCACTGTGCTGACGGACTTTTTTTTTTGTTGATTGCACAAATTATTTAAGGACTTCACAGGTTCTAAAATTGCACCATGGCTTTTGGCATTTCATACAATCCAAAAGGAGAGATTGAGAAATCGAATTTTTATTGGAAATTGCTATTGACAAATGATAATTGATTTGTATAGATGAACACAGTTTTATATCTTAAACTAAATAACTCTCCCATAGATTGGTTGTTAGAAGACTTCTTTCAATAAAATGGATCTGAACCTAAATTAGGAAAAGGAGTCAATCAATAACGAACCCATTTACTGGCTTAATTCCATTCACAATTATAAACTTTTCGATAAAAACCGTACCGATATGTCTTTGGGCGTTTCAGCATGCTGGCTCAATATCGTCCAAACAGAATGGAGAAATATCATGGAAAAGACTAAAATTACTTGGTTAGGACATGCTTCGGCATCTGTTGAATTCAACGGGCACGTTATTTATTTTGATCCTTGGCTGGACGATAACCCGATGTCACCGATCAAGGCGAGTGAGGTCGAGCAAGCGACCGCCATTTGTGTAACCCATGGGCATATTGATCATATTGGTGACTCATTCCAACTGGTTCGCCAGACTGGGGCAAAGTTGATTTGCTCGCCTGAATTGGGTTTCTACGCTGACTCGAAAGGTCTTAAGGAAGGCGAAGAAGTGTACGGATTGAATACCGGGGGTAGCTGGCAACAGGAGGGCTTCACAATTACAATGGTTCCGGCATCGCACACTTCTGAAATCATGGGTGATGGATGGGTCGACGGTCCCATTCAGCCAGGTTCTGGCACTGTCGGGTTTATTCTTGATATCAAAGACGGCGCAACAGTGTACTTTTCCGGCGATACGGGTGTCTGCGCGGATATGACGATTATCAGGGATCTGTATCGCCCCAATGTGGCGATCATGCCAGTGGGCGGGAAATATAATATGGGCTACCGGGAGGCAGCCTACGCAGCCGGACTGATATGGCCCGAGTATGTAATCCCAACTCATTATGGCACTTTTGATGACCAGCAATTAAGTATTGAGAAACTCAAGAACGATATGGCAGTACGGGCCCCAGGTGTCAAACTGGTGACAATCAAACCTGGAGAAAGCTTTGATTGCTGATTGGAAAGGAGGAGAGAGCCATGATTGAACTGCATATATATTTGGAGCCACACCCTGGCCAGGAGACTGAACTAGAATCTCTGTACTGGAAAGAATATGTCCCTGGTATCAAGATTCAGGATGGTTTCAAACGAACCACCTTACTTAAGAAAATCGACGCACTTCGAGAGTACCAGATCGATATCACCTTTGATAGCGAGCAATTACGACTTAAGTGGGTTGACTCAAAGGAACATACTGAGATTTGGCCTAAAATGGCAGCACTGTGCCAGCGGGTATCATGGTGCAGCTTTGATACAGTGTCCGAATAAGTCTATTCAGCCAAATATTCAAGATTATAATTTGGCTCGCAGTTGACAGACTCGTAAGTCAACCTATGCTTTTTACAGGGGTAAAAAGTATGTGATGTACAACTCATAACCTTACAGAAAGGAGGTATAGGACTATGAGACAGCTATCTTTCGTTGTCACAATCTTAACCATCGCTTTGGTACTGGGCATTTCTGCCAACGCGGCTGACAAACCAATAGTGGTCGGTTTTCCGATGTACCTTTCTGGTCCCGGTGCTGTGTTTGGCAAGCCGTGTGCGGTAGGAGCTGAGATGCTGGTGAAAGAGGTCAATGATGCCGGCGGTGTGCTGGGTCGACCGATCAAACTGCTAGTTCGTGATTGCAAGGGCTCTCCAGAAGAAGCCACCCGAGTGGCAAAGGAAATGATACTCAAAGACAATGTCGAATTTCTCGTCGGCGGTCTGACATCCTCTCAGGGATTGGCCCTCTCTGAAGTCTCCAAACAGGAAGAGATTCTATACATCGCTCCAATCTCAAAAGTTGCTGCGATGTGTGAACCTCCACGCCTTCACAAGTACGTTTTCAGGGCCGCCACAAACTCTAAAACCGAGGGCCGCAGCGGCGCAGTTATGGCAGCCAAACAAGGCTGGAAGCGGATTGCCACTATCGGACCGGATTACTCTTACGGGCACAGCGTCACTGGGGCTTTTGTACCCTGGGTGAAAAAGCTCAATCCGGAAGTCGAAATTGTCCATCAGGCCTGGCCAAAACTCGGCGAAAAAGAATACACGCCTTTCATCAACGTGATTCTGGCGTCCAAGCCCGAGGCGATCTTTTCGACCCTTTGGGGGGGACACTTTATTACCTTCGCCAAGCAAGCAAGAGACTACGGATTTTTTGAAAAGTTTGGCTTCGTGTCGGCGGGTGAAGCCGGATGCTTTGAGGCGATCAAGGGCGCAGGCGAAGATATGCCCCTTGGCATCATTTCCAATGCATATGACACACTTTATTATCCCGACACTGACTGGCACAAAGACTGGGTCTCGCGCCTGGCAGCCTATACCGGTGAAAAAAATCCGACCAGTTGGGCTGGAACCGGTTACGATGCAATGAAATTTTTAGTCGAAGCAATTAAAAAGTCCGGTTCGACAGACACCGCCGCGGTGATAAAAGCCCTTGAAGGATTGACGATTGAATCCTCGGTAGGAAAGCTGACTATGCGCGCCAAGGATCACCAGGCAGCCCGCGGTCAATATTGGGGTAAAGTGACCAAGGTAGAGGAGTACCCCTTCCCCATCCTTCGACCAGTGGAATACATCGAAGCAACTCAATTGATGGAGTAATTGCGCTGTGTGAAGAAAGGAGCTTGTCTGTTTTGTCGATAACGTCATCATGTTTACAATCTAAAACGGATAAGCTCCTTATCTGCTGCCAATTCTTCCATATATCCAAATCTGCCATATATCAGGTGCTGTGAAATGAGTTTTGATTTTCCCTTTGTGGTCATCCAGTTACTCAATGGGTTGACCAATGCGATGTTTATTTTTCTAATCGCCTCAGGCCTCTCAATCATATTTGGAGTCCTGGGAATTCTCAATTTTGCTCACGGCTCTTTTTTCATGCTTGGCGCCTATATGGCTTATCAATGTGTCTCCTTATTCGTCGATTCTCCGAATCGATTCTGGTGGGCGGTCATTCTGGCCTCAGTTTCGGTAGCGTTGCTCGGAGGACTGGTTGAAAGATTTCTTCTTCGACGTCTCTATCACCGAGAGGAGCTCAGCCAATTGCTGTTCACCTATGCTCTTGTACTTATTTTTGGGGACGTCGCCAAAATTATTTGGGGTGTTGACCAACTTTCGGTATCGCGGCCGGCGGTACTTAAAGGTGCTGTGGAAATTTTCGGGCAATTTTTCCCCAAATATAATGTCTTCATTCTTTTTATCGGCCCCTGTGTGGCTTTTATATTCTGGTTTTTTATGTTGAGAACGCGCTGGGGCCGGATGATCCGAGCGGCAGCCCTGGATCGCGAATCTTTAGGTGCACTTGGCGTCAATGTAAATCGCTTGTTCATGGTAGTCTTTATCGTCGGCTCCTACTTGGGCGCCTTGGGGGGTGCCTTGGTTGCCCCAGTCTCAACGATTAGCCCTGGCATGGATATGGAAATTATTATCAATGCCTTTATCGTTGTGGTGATCGGCGGCCTTGGTAGCTTCTGGGGGACCTTTTTGGGCGCTTTGATTGTTGGATCCGTTTACTCCATGGGCATTTTGATCTTCCCAAGGCTGTCAATTATTTTTATCTACGTAATTATGGTCGTTATATTGATTTTTCGTCCCTGGGGCCTTTTGGGAAGACCCTTGCAAAGTAAATAAAGATGTCTAAACAAAATTTGATGCTGATCGTCATCGTGATTTTAGTGGCATTAATCCCGTCAACAGGATCACGGTTTTATGTCTTTCTCGCAACCGATATTCTGATTTTCGGATTGTTCGCCCTGAGTCTGAATTTGTTGCTGGGCTATACCGGGTTGGTTTCTTTCGGACATGCGGCATATTTTGGAATCGGGGCATATACCTGTGCTCTGTTACTGAAGAAAGCAGGTACGTCTTATGGCATCGCTTTTGCGGCAACTGGAATATTTGGCGCAATTGCAGCTCTAGTTATTGGCTTTTTCTGTGTTCGTTTAACCAAGATCTATTTTGCCATGCTAACTTTGGCATTTGCCCAAATTGTCTGGGCGATTGTCTTCAAATGGAACGATTTGACAAATGGAGATACAGGGATTTACGGGATCGATTTCCCGCAGTTTATCGGATCAAAAACCAAATTTTTTTATTTCACACTGGTGGTTGCGACCGTTTCGATTTATACTCTCCGCAGAATCGTAAACTCTCCCTTCGGTCGCATGCTCACCACCATTCGAGAAAATCCAGAACGCGCGGAGTTTATTGGCGTTAACGTAAAACTATTCCAGTTGCTGGCTTTTGTTATTTCCGGTTTCTTTGCGGGCATCGCGGGTGGATTGTTTGCTGTTTTTAACCATAGTGTGTTCCCTGATTTTTGCCACTGGCCCATATCCGCCGAAGTTCTCATCATGACTCTTTTAGGTGGAATGTACAGTTTCTTCGGACCGTTGGTTGGTACCGCCGTTTTGCTATACCTCCGTTTGGAGGTCACCTCTTATACAGAGTACTGGCCAATAATTCTAGGTACAATTTTAACGTTGATCCTGTTCTTCTTTCCCGGTGGGATTGCTGGCTTTCTTCAGGACCAAATGGATAAATGGAAAAAATCGCGATGATTCTGCAAGTCAAAAATCTCAGTAAATCTTTTGATGGCTTTGCGGCTGTGGTCGATGTCAGCCTCCAAATAAACAAAGGAGCGCTGTGTTCAATAATAGGCCCCAACGGAGCTGGGAAGAGCACACTTTTTAATCTGATTACCGGCCATCTTTCTATTGACAAAGGTAGCGTTGTGTTTAACGGGATCGACATCACGCGTATGAAAGCCCATAAAATCTGCCGTCTGGGTCTGGGACGCTCCTTTCAGCGCGTCAACATCTTTCCCCGCTTGACCGTTTTTGAAAATATCCAATCGGCACTTTTAGCTCATATGGGAAAAAGTTTCGACCTTTTTAGCGAAGTTTCAACCCTTTTCCAGGAAGAGACAGATGAAATTTTGGAGATGGTGGGCTTAAATGAGTACCGCCAAGAACTGAGCGGTTCGCTCGCTTACGGTTTTCAGAAACAATTAGAACTTGGCATTGCACTTGCCAACGAGCCGCAGATGCTGCTGCTCGATGAGCCCACTGCTGGTATGTCGGCCCGTGAAACACGAGCGACCATTGAGCTCATCGGCAAGATCGCGCGAGATAAGGATCTTACTCTGCTTTTTACCGAACACGATATGGCGGTTGTTTTTTCCATTTCAGAGCAAATTTTCGTTTTACACCAGGGTGAATTAATCGCATCAGGTCAACCAGACGAAGTTCGTGCAAATCCGGATGTTCAAAAAGTATATATTGGAGACAACCGAAATGCTTCTAGAGGTTGAGGATATCTATACGTCTTATGACCTGATTCGCGTTTTATTTGGAGTTTCCATCAAGATCGATGAGGGTGAAGTCGTTTCACTTTTAGGCCGCAACGGGGTCGGCAAGACGACCACACTTCGATCCATCATGGGTTTGACGACTCCAAATTCGGGCTCAATCCAATGGATGGGCAATGAGCTCATCGGCAAACCTCCGTATATGATTGCCCAGATGGGATTGGGCTACGTACCGGAAGATCGAAGGATTTTTTCGGATCTGACTGTGTGGGAAAACCTGGATGTAGCTGCCAAATCTTCCGGATCAGCCACCACGCAGTGGACAATGGAGCGGGTATTTGAGTTTTTCCCCGATCTAAAGGAGTTTAAAAATCGGCGTGGTGGTTATCTGAGCGGTGGCCAACAGCAGATGCTTACCATAGCCCGGACACTGATGGGCAATCCACAGCTTCTTTTGCTTGATGAACCTTCAGAAGGTCTTGCCCCCATAATTGTCCAGCAATTGGGTGAACAGATAACTAAATTAAAGCACGAAGGAATGCCCATTTTACTATCCGAACAAAATGTTGAATTTTCTCTAGGTTTGAGTGACAGAGTTTACATCCTGGAAAAAGGGGAAGTGCGCTTTGACGGAACCGTCGAGGCTTTCATGAATGATAAAGAAACCTATTGGGCGTACCTGACAGTTTAGTGCAATTCTTTTGATGTGCTCTCTATTAGCTGCAGCCTTCTATTAGATGAGTTTTTCCCTTGTCTTTTTAGGGTATTGACTGCGAAGCTATGGCGCAGTGAGTGAGGCGTGGGAGCTCCAATATTGTTGTTTCCGATGGTTTGTCGGGGGCACTTGAGGCCGATGTCGCCGACAGCCTGGTGAAAACGCCGTCGGATGAGCTCGTCGTAGAAGGGTTTTTCTTTGGTCATCACCAGCAGATAGGCATTGGCATCGGTGCCCCACAGCATGCGGCGTACTACCAAGTAATTGGTACTAATTATTCAATCTGCTCGTCATCCCTAATCGTTTCGATTTTACTCCGATAATTATTGAAAGAATCGATTTGTCATATTGGTACTATTAATTTGACAAAATTGGATTCATCTTTCAATATTTGAAATACCCATTATTCTAAACGCAATGGAAATAATACCAAGCCATTGGATTCTTTATGAAGGAAGATACGACTACGCTTGTCGAGAACCCTGAGAAGGTCCGCGAGGCGGAAATCATAGTTGGCACCCCTTCCCACAACGAGGTCGATACTATCTCAAATGTCACCTCCACAGCCGATCGGGGCCTGCGTGAATACTTTGCGGATAAGAAAGCGGTTATCATCAATGCCGACAATCACTCTTCCGACGGAACCAAGGATGCTTTCCTTGCTACACCGACCCAAACCGCCAAAATTTATATTTCGACGCCGGCGGGCCTGAAAGGCAAGGGCCGCAATTGCCGCAATCTGTTTCGGGCGGCCGCGGAACTGAACGCCAAGGCGATCGTCATGATCGATGCCGATCTGACCAGTTTTACCCCCAAGTGGATCCATTATTTGGGGGAACCGCTTTTTTGCGGATTTGACTATGTGTCGCCAATTTACGAGCGTCACAAATACGATGCATCCATTACCAACCACTTTGCTTGTCCGTTTCTACGAACGTTATACGGTTCCAGGATTCGGCAACCAATCGGCGGTGATTTCGGCTTCTCCGGAAAGCTGGCGCTGGCCTATCTGTCCGAAAAATCCTGGACCGAAAACGTTGCTAATTTCGGCATCGACATCTGGATGACTACCATCGCCTTCGTCCGCGGCTTTAAAGTTTGTCAAACCTTTTTAAACTCTTCCAAAAGCCACCGGGTAAAGGACCCTGCCTGGCATCTCGCTTCCATGTTTACGAATGTCATTGCAACGATATTCGACCTGATGATCGAGTTTGAATATATCTGGAAGCATGTGACCGCCAGCCATCCGAGCAGTATTTTCGGCTTTGGTCTGGGTGTGAACGAGAAACCACCGGTTCCTAGCCTGGACACGGATAATCTCTACAACACTTTCAAAACGGGATTTGAAAATTTTGGTGATGTTTGGCAACAGGTCATTCCGCCGGAGCAATTTGCCGAGGTCACCAAACTGACATCATTCTCAAAGGAAGAATTTTATTACCCCAGCCGGCTCTGGGCCCGGTTGCTGTATGGTTTCGCTGCCGTCTACCGTGACGACGAATTGCCGCAACAGGTTCTGATCGATTCTTTGATCCCGTTCTACTATTCGCGCATGCTGTCTTTTGCGAATAAGACAAAAGACTGGGGAACGAGGGAATGCGAAGATTATCTCGAAGAGATCTTCCGGGTTTGTGAACGTGAAAAACCCTATCTGATTCAGCGTTGGAATCACGGTAAAAGCGGATTTCTGAATGTAGAATCTTAAATCCTTTTTAAATCTCGATATCCGGTTTGATTCTGCGAATGAAGGCCCGCACCGTCGGCGACAGGTATTTGGTTTTGCGCATGACCATGCCATAATGCCGCTTCTCAAAAAATTGATCCAGCGCGAAAATATCCAGATGCTCATAATCCCGCTTTGTCAGCGTGAAATCATCGAGTATAGACACTCCCATCCCCAGCTGTACATATTTTTTGACGATGTCGAAATTGTTGAGTACCATCACGACTTTCAATTTCAAATTCATTGCCATAAATATTTTTTCAATGTAGGGATGGATGGTACTGGTGCGCGGAAAAAAAATAAAAGGTTGTTTTGAGATTTGCTCTAGAGTCGGTCGTTTCTTTTTTGAAAACGGGCCGTCCTTGGGCGTTATCAGCATCAGCTTCGTTTCAAACAAATTGTGATAGACCAGTCCCTTGGGGACTGATTTCAGGTTGAGAAAACCAAAATCAGCATCGGACGATTCAACTCTTTCGAGAATGGTTTTCACGCCGCCTCCGTGGACATCAAACATAACATCCGGATGTTTCTTTTGAAAATCGACAATGTATTTCGGCAGAAACGATAAAATGACGGCGTGGGTGGCGACGATGGTGATCCGTCCCGCCAACTGCTGGTGTGCTTTGTCGATTTCACCTTGCATCGATTTGACAATTTCGAAGATCGAGATCGCCTTTTCATACAGGATTTTCCCTTCCGGCGTCAGCTCCATCCGTTCTCGAGACCGATCAAACAGGGTGACACCGTACTCGTTTTCCAGGCATTTAATCTGATGACTGATGGTGGGCTGATTGCGACCGATTACCCTTCCGGCCATTGAGAAACTGCCGGTCTTGGCAACTTGATAAAATCCACGCAGCCATTGGAGATAATCCCCTCCCATTTCCTTGATCATAGATACCTCCTATCGGGTTGATACATGTTCAGGCGCGTTCTGCGATTTTTTCTTGGCCATCATTTTCGTTGGGAGACTTTAATGCGTAGTCGAAATCAATCTTACCTTTTAAGATCTTACCGACATGACAAGAGCGTGCGGCTCCCAGGAGAATTGACCGTCCTCGTCGATCCACTCCAGATCCAAGATCTAATGAGACATGATAGTTGCAGGCATAGGTCTTGACATCGATAATCTTAAAATTGATTTTGACTTCAAGTTTTTCCAGCTGAATCTTTTTACTTTCCGCGACCGCGGAAACAGTAAGTGCGATTCAACTGCCCAACGAACTCAGAAGCAGTTCGACCGGACTGCTGTTTTTCCGATTTTTAGTTGATGCGATCGTAACTGAAAATGTGTTAACGCCTGTCTGCACTATTGCATCAGTACCCAAGGTCCGTACGCTTACCGTTTGTGCTTTCATAATCAATTCCTCAATTCAAATAGGTTGGCTATAATGATGGTTACAAGTAATTTTGGGTGAAATCAATTCTGTTTTTTTACCTTCCAGAAGTCTATTCGTCAAATTAATAGATTTATAATGGCAATCATTAATTTCAATATAGCAGCAAATCCAGCAGTTTGAAACCTATCGATAATTTTAATTTACATCTAAATATAATTGATTTGACTAATAT
>Ga0056115_1000687_pt1 | contig 15024 bp, 12 predicted proteins | sample WorMetOlspDAHAB1_FD_77007 | JGI IMG/M metagenome (GOLD analysis project Ga0056115, IMG submission 77007) | Marine gutless worms symbiont microbial communities from Max Planck institute for Marine Microbiology, Germany - Olavius sp. DAHAB.1 ...
CACAAACACCTATTGCTAACTGCCGTGACTCATTGTTTGTAGGGGTAGACATGCCGCGTGCACTGCACTGAGCACGAACCCATCCACCTCAACTACGACTACAACCACCAGCCGGAGTCGCCACCCGTCTGGAACTGCGACTTACACGAGGCAGCGAGTTTAACCTACCGCGGCGTGTAGACCTGGAGTTACGGTTTACGCGATACAGCGAGGTTATTCTATCGCGGCGTGTAGGTCTGAAGCGTGCTGTTCATCCGGAGTTGCCGCCGTGTTTGGAACGACTAAATCGACGTTGTGTGTAAGCATAAGTGACGGGTCACGGGGGCTGTCAGTAGTCTTGCCGGTCCGGGATTCCACCTTGATTGGTCTGAACCCGATTTATGACAACTGGCACATTGTGTCAGGGGGGCTACTGACAGTCGCAGCCGATCTGCTGGTTGAGACATCCACCACGGCAGGGGACTGCCTAAAGGGTGCTCGATTGGTTGCGGTGTTGTGTTCCTTTGAAACGCCTGCCTGAAGCGTTCGTCTCGACGACCGACACCGTCTTCGCCGACCACCGACCGCATCGACACGCCAGCTGCACCGATCACCGACTGCACCGACACACCGGCTACACCGACTCCAACATACAAGCACCAAAGTGCAACCCAACCTTCATTCTGCACATCTACTGTAATTAAAGTAAAGGTATAAGGCCGCAACAAGGCCCAACTGGTCTACTCAACGGCCCGACACCGAACTGCTGCCCGATTTTCTAGCTACGTCAATCTATGGAACTTAACTACGATACGGGGGAGTCAGCGCCCCGGGACCCCAAGCTGGCTGGCGCCCAACATAAAGAAAGGAAAGCCTGTCAATCACCAGCTGGGACCATGTGTCCTGGCGCCCAACCGGCCCCAGCCTGGGACTATGTTGACAGCAATGTGGCTTTGAGGCGTGGGATAGGCTACATGCATGCTCGCGACGACTTTCTCCCTGCAACTAGCTGCGATCTAGTCGACAGGCAAGCCAGCGACCCTTCGCCACGTGCTACTGTTAAGAGCGGATTCTGGAGTGATGACGATTTGGAGAAGACGATTGAAGCGACGCGATCGGAAGTGGAAAGCGAACAGCTGAGTCGTAGCGACAGTCAACGCCCGCAAACGCAGCTTCTACCAGCAGATGCTGTCATCTCTTCGGAGATGAGACTCACGACCCGAGAACTTTATCCGGAACGGACTGCTGGACCGAACTCACCTGATAGCCTTAGTCAAACCGGGCTGCTTGAAGGGGAGGCCGCGATACTTGGCGCCCAACGTGGGGCGAAAACAGCGCGTGTGCTAGACATGTCTTTCAGTGTGTGAACTTGTGCATGACTGGCGCTGATACAACTGATCAGCTGTACGACTACGACGAGAGAAGTGCGTATCAGAGGAACGACGTTGGATTCCCCGGGTTTGACGGAATGAGAACCGTGATGCGTAACGGCATCGTCTCGACACGCGACCAGCGACAGCATGAGGCAAGAAACGCCGCAGACGACGTGACGGCTATGCCGACTGGTTATGCTGAGAAACGTGAACGCGATCGACACGACGGTTATACCCCCCGGATTTTCGATTGATGAGAGAGATGAGCGACGATGTAGTGATCAAACGGCGCATGCCCACCGACAAAGCGACTGGACCGGCTATGCTCAACAAAGCGCTACGTGCAGCGGCTTTGATGCAATAGCGGCCAGCGACGCCCGTGCGGAAGATGTAGAACGGAGAGCTGATGACGTGGTTGATTATGCCCGACACACCGGACAGCCACCACGACCAGCTAGCGGACAGAGTCAGCGCTACGACGGACATCCACTACGGCGCACGTCGACTGAAAGACAGCAATCGATGAGCTACGTGGCCGATGAGGTGCCACCGCCACATCGACACGACTGTGACCGTCTGGAACCGCTGAGACCGTCAGAGCAGAATTTGACTTTCAGAGAAAACGTCATGGTAACTGCAACGCAAACAGAGTCGACAGAGCCTTCCTACTTAAAGAAAGTAGCCAAGCGCTTGGACTTCATGACATCGGACAGAGTAAAGTCGCGACCGACAGCAAAGGCAAGCTACGCATGCACGCCAGCTATGCATCGGCCGACTATAAATGTCAAACAGCGTAAATCAACGCCTAACGTCGATGTCCGAACCGCCTATGACGTGCCTAGCAAGTGTAAAGCTAGTGGCGATAACTACGGGGACATAACCAACACTTGTCACTATGCCCACCGCAATGTCGACTGTGTTGATGAACGTGAACTACGTAGCCAAAGTGCTAACGGGATGTCTGTGTGCTATGAGAAAAGGTTAATGGAGCGTGCCGACAGCGAGTCGTCGACACGGAGAGCGTCTCGTCGTGCGTCATCACGCGGGGTTCACCGACCGTCGTCAAGGGACAGCGACGTCGACGAACGCCAGGCCTCTCCCGGACGTCACCGCGGCTCCATGTCGTCACGCTCACAACACGACACCGCCGAGAGGAAGGCTACAACTGGTTGTGTAAAGCATGCTGTACCGAGTAAGCATGTAAGTACTGACAAAGACTGTACTGACACTGCCTATGCCCCCGGCAACAAGGGAAAGTACAAGAGCACTTCCGGACGTCGCCGCCGTGGTAGGTCAGGCAGTTCTTCGTCAGACTCCAGCCAGTCATCGAGCGAGAAGCAGCGTCCGTCGTCGGATGGTCGCCGGTCTAGACAGCGTCACCGCTCCAGCTCGTCGAGTTCTGACAGCTGCAACCGACACCACCGCACGCACCGCCGTTCTTCGTCATCTGCCGATAGTAGGAAACGGTTCCAGCATCAGATCCGAGCCGACCGCTATGATGGACGTGGATGTGTCGACACTTTTCTTGCTAAGTTTGAGTCTTGTGCTGAATACAATGGTTGGAACAGCCGCGACAAGGCCGCACACCTAAAGTCCGCCTTGACTGGAAATGCCGCTACTCTGCTGCAGGGCAACGCCAAAGCCACCTACGCTGAGGTCATCGTGCTTTTGCAGAGGCGCTACGGAAACAGTCAGCAGCACGAGAAATTCAAACTGGAATTAAAGTCTCGACGCCGCAAGCCTGATGAGGATATTCAGTCACGCACAAGAAATCGAAAGATTGGTCTGCCGTGCCTATCCACGCGCACCCACCGATCTGCGAGAGACCTTGAGCCTTGACAATTTCATTGACGCACTCGACGACCCCTATCTGCAGTGCCGACTCCGTGAAAGAGAACCGACCACTCTGAACGAGGCCGTCGCTGCTGCGCTGAGACTTGAAGCCATTGCTGTGTCGACTCTACGTGGAAAAGATCCACCGCGCCGATACACCAGGGCAGTCAAAACTGACGAGCCAGAGCCGCAAAAGAAGGACCGCCAGGAGCGTCCGACTCCGCCCTCTGCGTCTGGGAAATCGTCACCGCCGAAACGCGAGAAAAGCAGTCCCAGCAAGACACCTACCGTCAGTGCCCGCGAACACCGCGATCTTCAGGGACAGCTACGCAGACAGGATAACGAGATCAATCGTTTACGCCGAAAAGTCGTTGAGATGGATAGGGCCAGCTCTGCAGCCTCTACGCCTGTGAAGTCGCCCACACGGTCGCTACTGAATCAGGGGGTCGAGCTGCAACTGCCTTATTTCAATCCGTCATCGACTACTGGGAATTTACCGACTGCTGCGTACCAGCAACCTGTCTGCTATGCAACGCCGTCTGTACCAGTTACGCCTTCGTTGGCCGGAAGCAGAATTCCAACTCAGCCGCCGACATCATCGCCGTCTATGCCGCCTTGGTTGTCTGGGCCTGCGTCTGGACCTGCCTTCCGACCGATTCCGCCGGAAATGAACGTCGAGTATGCTCTGCAGCGACTACCACAAGCGCCTGTTCACAGCCTTGCTTCGTCGCCTGCACAGACACCGTCCGCCGGAAGGAGAAATCCGCCTGGACCAGTCGTTTGTTACCACTGCAATGAAGTCGGACATATACAGCGCTCTTGTCCGCTCCGTGTCAGTGATGTGAACCGCTATCGCCATCAACGCCAGGATCCACCCTGATCACCGGCGCAGATGCGCGCAGCGAGTAGTGAACTTGGAAAAGAGAAAGTCTATGTGAAGATGAGGATTAACGGCACCACTACAAGCTGCTTGGCTGACACAGGCTCAGATGCTACGCTGATTCCTGCCAGCTTCACCAAGGGTTGCCGAATTCTGCCAACTGGGCAGAGAATTTTCGCTGCGAATGGAACAGAAATTCCGCTGATTGGTCATACGGCTGTTGTCGCCAAGCTTGGAAAACAAAGACTGGTGATAGTCGGCCTCGTGACTGAACATGTGTCGCAGCCCTATCTTGGCATCGACTGGCTTACGGATCACGACGCGAACTGGAATTTCCGCAAGAGGAATTAACAGTCAACGGCGTCAAGTACCCGTTAACGTCCAGGAAAGCTGCCAGCGCCTGGTTACGTCGAGTCGTTCTGAGTGATGATGTGACTATACCGCCGATGACGCAGATGAACGTTGAAACTAAAGTGATTTTCAACGGCCCTGCCAGTGAACGCCAGACTGGGAAACAGCGGATTGATGACGACAACGTCTGGGCCACAGAGGCACACGAAGCTGTCCGTGGGGTCCTTGTCGCCCGTACTCTGCTGCCTAACCGTGCCTGTAAAGTGCCTGTGCAACTTTTCAATGTGACCGACCGACCAGTGGCCGTCAGAGGCGCCACCGTCCTCGGAAACTTGGAACGTCTGCACACACTTTCTTTCCTGTGTCAACTACACAGCCGCCGCAGGAAGCACCTACCGACACCGAGAAACGAATCGTGGACGAAATGATGGCTAAAGTGGATCAGTCAGTGCCTGACGAGTTCAAAGTCAAGTTGCGACAGCTGTTGATGCGCTATTCGTCTGTCTTCAGCAAAGACGAATTAGATCTCGGCTTTACTGATCTCGTAACGCACAAAATCGATACGGGTGATGCTCGGCCGGTCCGCCAGCAACTACGTCGATATCCACCAGCCCACCTTGATGTTATTGATCAGCATTTGCACGACATGCAACGACAGGGAATCATCGAGCCATGCTCAAGTCCCTGGGCTTCAAATATCGTTTTGGCAAAGACACATGATGGAACTATGCGCTGCTGCATTGATTACAGACAGCTCAACAGTTGCACCATCGGTGATACCTACCCTGTACCGCGTCAGGACATGTGTCTGGATGCTTTGGCCGCATCGCGCTGGTTTACTTGTTGTGATCTTCGTTCCTCCTTCCATCAAGTCAAACTAGATCCAGACTCTGCCGACAAGACAGCGTTCATCACCAGGACAGGAATGTTCAGATATCGGACTATGCCGTTTGGACTGACCAACGCCGTGGCTACCTTCCAACGACTAATGGATCTGGTGCTTTCTCGCGTCAGCCTCGACATCTGCATAGCCTATCTCGATGACACGATTATCCACAGCGCTACACTGGAGCAGCACCTCCAAAATGTGGAACTGATCCTGCAGAAACTGCAAGGCGCCAACCTCAAGCTAAAGCCAAGCAAGTGTTTCTTTCTGCAGACTTCTGTGAAGTTTCTTGGGCATATCGTTTCCGTTGAAGGTCTACAGACAGACCCCGAAAAGACTCGCCTGATTGATGATTGGCCTGTCCCGACCTCTCTGAAAGAGCTCCGAGTCTTTCTCCGCCTCGCCGGATACTACCGCCGATTTGTAAAGGGGTTCAGCAAGAAAGTAGCGCCACTGAACGACTTGCTAAAGAAGGGTCACCACTATCAGTGGACGCCTGCCTGTCAGTCAGCATTCCAGGAATTAAAGGACGCGTTGCGATCGCCGCCTATCCTGGCCCTGCCGGACGACACGGGAGTTTTCTACCTGGACACGGACGCCAGCGACAAAAGCATCGGCGCTGTCCTGAGTCAGATGCAAGATGGACAAAAGAAAATCATTGCCTACGCTGGACGAGCCTTGAATAAGAATGAGCTCAACTACTGCGCATTCAGAAAAGAGTTACTGGCTGTTGTGTATTTCACCAAACACTTCAAGCAGTACCTGCTTTCCAGATTTTTCTATTTGAGATCCGATAATTCTGCTCTACAATGGCTAAGAAGGACACCCGAGCCTTTGGGACAGAACGCACGATGGCTACAGCAGCTGGAAGAATTTTCATTCCACCTGAGTCATCGAAAAGGGACTAGCCATGCCAATGCCGACGCACTGTCTCGTCACCCGTGCCTCAGCAAACCCTCCTGCACAGCCTGTCATCCAGAACTGGAGCAGCAGAAGCTGTCAGCACGTGGTGCTCGCCTTGTGACGTCATCCGAAACCGAATCGTCAGCTGGAAGAGGTAGCAACGGAGTAGAGTCCGCGGGAAGCGGAGGCGCCGATCGTCAGCACCAACCTGCCGATCGTCACCAAAGCCCGTCTATCGCGCCTGCCGATGAAGCTAACTCTACTTACGACACCGCCGTCGATTCACCGAATTTGATTACGCGACCAGCGACCGTTTCTGACCACGAAAAAGTCGACAGTTCTACACTGGATTTACCGATTTGTGGGTGGGACCGTGACAGCTTGATCGCCAGTCAGCGAACTGATCCTGACATCAAGGTCATCGTCTTACTGCTTGAACAGAGTGCTGAAAAACCTGCCTGGAAAGACGTCGAGCTTCAGTCGGCTGATGTAAAGTCGTTATATACTGAATGGCCTCGCCTCGCCTTTCTCAGCGGATTGTTGTGTCGACAATGGACTGAGTTGACCGTCAACATTGTCTGGCAGATTGTCTTACCACGTCAGTACCGAGCCGAGTTCATCAGAGTTGTACATGGCGGCATGACAGGAGGCCACCTTGGTCGACACAAGACAGAGGAGCAAGTACGCCAAAGAGCCTACTGGCCCTGTTGGAAACGTCAGGTTGAAGCCGAGCTGAAAATATGTCAGCAGTGCGCGCAATATCATCGTGGAAAAGCGCCAAGGCAGACTCAACTTACGCCTTTCTGTAGTGGTTATCCGTTTGAGATGATTTCCGTGGACATAACGGGACCTCATCCCAAGTCTGCCAGTGGAAATGAATACATGGTTACTGTCATCGATGATTTCTCGAAATGGACTGAAGCGTTTGCCGTCCGGAACCATACCGCGCCGACAGTCGCTAAATTCCTGGTGGACCAAGTCTTTTCCAGATGGGGCACACCTTGCCGTCTGCCAGTTGACAACGGTCCGGAGTTCCGTTCTGAGTTGTTCAGCGAGGTCTGCAAGCTTCTGGAGGTCGACAAGCTGCATACGACTCCATATCACCCGCAGACCAACGGCTGCATCGAGCGTTTTCATCTCACGCTAAACAGGATGCTCGGAAAAGTTGTCGCTGATAATCAAAAAGATTGGGACTCGCACTTACCTGCTGTTCTTTCCGCCTACAGAGCGTCAAAGCACGAATCGACTGGCTTCACGCCCTACGAACTCGTCACGGGACACAAGCCACGAATGCCGATTGATATAGTGCTGGGTGATGTCTCCGCGGACCGGCCGAAACACGAGAATTACACGGAATATGTCGAAGATCTGCGAGAACGTCTGACAAAGTCTCATCAGATCGCCAGAGAGCATCTTGGTGTGGCTGCAGATCGTCGCAAGCAGGAATATGATTTGAAGGTCAAACCAAGGTCATTCGAGATTGGTGAAAAAGTCTGGTACCTCTATCCTCGACGGTATACAGCAAAGTCACCGAAATGGCAACGACGCTACACTGGACCCTACCAGGTCGTCAGAGTGTTACCGCCAGCTGAATATGTGATCCAGAAGTCCAAGAGATCAGAGCCGTTTGTTGTGCATGCTGACAAACTCAAACATTGCTACAGCGACACGCCGACCTCTGCACTGGAGCTTGCTGGAAACCCTGAGTTCGCTGAGACCGCTACTGCGTCGCCTGAACAGCCAGCCGAGCAGTTTACGTGCGGTGACTCTGTAGATACGTTGGTGAGACGGCCGCCGAAATCTCCGCCAAAGAGAAAAACAGCCGCCGAACAGCCCACCGACCATCTAACAGCCGAACTTGATGCTGGATTGGATATAGAGGTTGGACCGGAACAGATGGAATGTCCCAGGCGTCAGCACAGAAGTGAGTGAGTGTAGTTTAACGCCCCACTCGACACAATATAGGTCATTTCGGAGGCGGTGCCAAAGCGTCTGGAAGGCTACCGTCTGTACTGAACGAACTGTCTGTGCGTCGGGCACAGGCGGCGACTCCAGCTGAGTCGTCGTGGAAGTCTACGTGACGCCCTCCCCCTACCTGAGTCACATGAAAGTGGAAGAGCGACTTGGACAGCAAAACCCATTTCCGCTACAAACCACTACTGGACATGTCTGCTTCAGCCGAACTGTGAACGTCTGAAAACGTATGTGTGAAAAACCGTCGCCGCAACGAGTCTTAGTGGCCTGCTGAAAGCCGTAACTCCGCCGATAGCAGCCTATGACTCCGTTCTGCGCTGAACTACGGACAGAGTGATCAAGGTGATCAGCATCTGAGGCCTGTTAGAGCCGCTCCGTGGACGCCAGAACCGCCCCGTCTGTTGGAACTGTGTCTGAAACATGAGTGCAAGAGTCCTGTGGCCTACAAATGGTGCCAGCTAAGTACCGTTAACCACAGCCCGACAACTCTACGCACGAATCGTCTGTTGTGTGAATACGAAAAATGACGTCTGGCCATCAGAATTTGGATTGACGGCGTCTACGGTGACCTACATCCATTCCTGGCCTACATACGACGTCTTATGTATGATGTGTGATTGCGAGAGAGACCAGAGAAGAGTTGATGAAGTGTTTTAAAGATTTTCCGTGATGTCGTGAACACCTTCCGTCGATCAGCGTGACGTCAGAAGCATGGCGCAACCCCCAAATGCTACTGTTTGGTGGTGACCGAGGGGAAAACAGCTGGAATTCGGCTCTTCTTCATCCTTCTTTTCTGTTTCTTCATACCACTTTTCCGTTCGTTTCCAGCCTGTCGACTCGACGGTTACCTTCTAAGCCGAACAGAGGACGAAATGCAACTCTGCGTCGTTTGGAGTAGCTGTGGCAGCGACTGTTGGGACCATTTGCCGTGAAACGAATTGCTGCCGTGGATCAGCATTTGTTGCCCTTCAGCACAGCGCCGATTACGACAAAGAGAGGATTTATCGCGCTCCACTGACGACCGAACAATGAGAAACGCCGGGCCGAAACAACTCACCAGAAAGTCGACTGCCGATAAAAGTGTCTGGAAAATCGTTGAAACAGTCTGTGACTTAAAGAGTTGGCTACCGGAAAGGAACTTTGACCTTGAAAAGCTGAGGTCTAGGCACGACTGCGACTGACTTGGACTGATGATGTGATATGATGCGATGATTGGGAAATATGCATACTGTGGTGAATACCTTGACCGCGCGTACTTGTGTTGCAACAGGAAAGTTCGCCGAACGTCAAGACACGGCGATGTATCACCTGCAAGCAGGACGTCGAGTCATCGACCTGGAGACAGCATCTCCTGGCTCATTCCCGGTACACTAAACGAGCCCATACGTTATCGCTTGGTGGGGGAGCAGCCCTCCGAATGTTACGATCAGCTCGAAAATCTCAGGTTATTCGTCCACATTCTGTGGCCTGGCTGAACAAGGGACGAGACCTCGCCAGGAGAGCCAGCAACATTGCCATCCTGTCTAACTCTTACACTTCAGTCAGGAGAGTTATTGACAAGGCCGATACATCGCTCCCTGGAAATGAAAGAGATCTACTCATAGGGGCTCTGATCACAATGGATACCTGCATTCGTCACCGATGTGGAGCTACCTACACGCCGTTGAAGTACGCAACCCCTCACCAAGACTTCGAACCAGATATGCTATCGAGAGGAACCGGTCGCGACCTGCCTCCACTCAGCGTCGAGGAGGCCGTGCCCCTACTGCTGAACCCGGAACAGTCAACTTCACTTGATTTGGAATTGGGAGCGAGCGCCGGTGTAACGCCGTCGGTGGTTGTTTCACCGTCTGGACCTCCCGTCAGCCAAAGAAAGGCAGACTATGAACATAAAGGCTTTCGCGTTAAACGAAAACCAAAGTCAGTGGTGGCCAAGGCACCTGAGCCAGCAACAGTTACCACCTCGAATCCGGTTGAGTCGCCTCGGGCCCACATCTCGGGTGCACCGCGGTCATCGCTGGACACGAAAGCAGATAGCTTTAAGATACCCTTAAAGCGCCGACGCACACCATCGGATGTCGAAGGCACTGGAACTGACACCAGCGGATCAATTACATTACCAGCATGGGGAAAACCAACCGTGCCGCAGCCTAGGGCTGCATCACTAGATTCTATGGTTCCGTCGCAAATGAAACGTAAGAAGCGTAGTGGACTTGGAGCAGAAACAACGACGCGCCTGAGGAATGTTGGATCTACTCACCAACGTTCCTCTGACGCCGATTCCGTGAAGCTGCATCCAGAAAAACGTGACAGTGAGTCAACGGACTCTTCTCATGCCATCGAGCAGCTAAAAAGGCAAAACGAAATGCTAGGAAGGCGCCTCTATGAAATTGAACGAAGAGATAAATACGGTCCACGACAAACGGAAAGGCGCAGTGATCGTTTCGAACAACGTTCCAGAGTCCGCAATTGGCGTTGCTTTGATCGACCTCGCTATCATCCGCCTCCGAAATGACCTATATTGTTTCGAGTGGGGCGTTAAACTCTACTCACTCACTCACTCACCTCGCTATCCGGAGGAACAGTCGCGCGGGAGACGTGATCGTGGAGTCGCGGACAAACGTTGGCGCTAGAAGACAGAAGAAGATGCTATTAGAAGAGGAGAACAGTTGGAGATTTGGAGTTGTGAAGCAGATTCTCGCTGAAGATCTCTGGTGCGTTAACTGTAACTAACCTTGAGATATAAGGTCTGAGGATCGAGAAGTGTTCCTGTGAGGTTAGCCCAGATGGCAAGTCACTGGAGTTCCTGGACAATGACATTAAATTTTCCAGTGTAATTTGTGTAAATGTGTTTTTCACGGACTGCCTAGCGATTTTTCTCGAGTTTGTTATGACAGTCAGCGTTGTGTTTGATAGAACTAATTCAGTGTTGTGAACTGTCATTTTTCCAGTGTGATTGTTGATTGTAATTGTAATTCTGGTTGCTTTGGTAATAATTTGTGTGTTTTGTCATGTTGGGCAGGCCTCGCCAGGCTAAGGTGATGTAAGCCTTGTTAATGATGCTATGATCAGAGATAATTAAGTTCTGTGATAAGAGCAAAGAGTTCGCTCTAGGAGCCGAGTTTTTCTCAGTTTTGGTCAAAAGTGTTCTAGCAAATTTTTTCAGCATCATTTTTCGTGTTAAAATCAATTTTCTAAGGTTTTTATTCACGTAATATTTTTTGTTTGTCGTTATTCGCTGTCATATGCTCTATTCTGAAGTCATTGACGACAACTGTTGTAAATGATCAATGGGCCACGAATAGTTTGGCTAGAGTGAAAAGGGAAAAACCCACTCTTCTTAGGTCATTCGTCTTTACTTCCCACATAACTTGTGTGTTCTGTCAATCGCTAAGTCCTTCTGGTCGTGTTTTTGACCACTGGAGAGAGTGAGATAGCTCAGTTTTCGGTTATTTTATTTCGGAACATATTTCCGCTTTTTGTGTTATGTGTTGAGCCTATTTTTATCGAATGCTCTACTTCTTCTCAAACGGCTAAGGCAACTGGGTACGCTCACCGGGCGCCCCCCTCCCCAGTGGCTTCCGCTCTGTTAGATTCATCTTCTCAACTCCATCCTCTTTCCTGTATATTCTCTTGGAAGTAAATTTGTGGGTGTCCGTCGGTACAATTGGCTTCGAAGTAGTTACCGGTGCTGTTGGTTTCACCCCGGTTGACTTGAGTCGCCTTCTGACGTTACCTTCGCCAGGTTACGGTGTTGTAAGTCTTGTTAGTAGTGCTGTAGCTGAAAATAGTTATATTTTGTGATCGAACAAACAATTTACTCTAAGAGTCAGGTTTTTCCCAGTTGTAGAGCCCACTCTGAGTTGGTTTGATGTTATGAAGAGTCGACAATAATCATTGTTCATCGAACAAGTACAGTGCAATATGTACCGGAAACAGTATTAATTGTTAGCGCGAATCGCTAGTCAACCATATATATATGTGTGTTTGTATGTTAGTTAAGTTTAGTGATATCGTTACCGAGTTTCATTGTGTAATTGAACTGTAATTCATAAGTTCAGTGCTTTCCTGGACGAGAGTATTTTTCTACTTACCATGCCCATTTAGCCGAGTTTAGTCACTGATTAGTTGTTGATATGTAGGGCTGTGTCCTGACCTGATATGACTTAGCTGTCGGTGTCTTCGCCCTCCATTCTTAGTCATTCACACTGTTGAAACGTGAAATAGTTATTCGTTTGCAATTTTTCTTATGAACTTGAGTTATTTCGCTAGGTCGTAGTGCATAAGTTGGTCCCATAAGTGTTTTTGTTTATCAGCTCATTAACCTCATCGGTATATGTCATGTACCCGAATTGAGTCGCTAAGGTAAGGTGTGTAGAAGCCAAGTTCCCACAGCTTTCATCTTCTGTGCACACTCAAACACTTAAGTGTAGATCCTCCCACGACGACTTCACAGGCTGGTCTCCTTGATATTGAAATACTGCAATTTTAGTTTACATTTATTATTATTATTATTATTTTTATTATTATTTTCTCAGCCCCACGTGTGCGCGTTCTTTTGTGATCGAGACGTACAAGAAGTTTCGTTGAGTTCATTAGTTGCTATTAATTAAGTTAGTATCGAGACATGTGGTGTCAGTGTTTGTTGAATGCTGTGCTGGAACGTTTAGAGACTCTTGCGTGTTTCAAGTGTTGAACATTAACCCGGAAGTGAACTGTGTGTAGCGAAACAGACAGTGCATTTTATCGATGTCAAAATGTTAGATAATGGAAAAAGCTATGCGAATGTTGAGTGTGTTAATTGAAACAGCGTACAGTTTAGTTTCTTTTTCGGTATTAATGTCGGTCGTATGTCGGTTTATTGTGTCATGGTTACTGCGTAAACTTGGAGGTGTGTCTGTCTGTAGCACGTGTCTTTTTGTTGATGTTTACGCGTGACGTAACGTTGCTGCGATTATATTGGTTCTGAGCGCCCGGCTGCCCAGCCCGCTGCTGCCCAGCTCTGGCCTGTCGCTAGCAACCGTCAGCCACTCACGTGCAAGCACGCATTGCTGTCAGCTGATCGAGTCATAGCGCTTTGACTTGAATCTTTTCTTGACATTTAAGCCCTTTTGTTCTGTTCCAGTGGTAAGTCCGCTGTTAAGCCAGGAGTCTTAATAAGCGAAGGCGCCGATTGATGTGGTGGCCTAGGCCCCCTACATTTTTCTTTGTGTGTGTAAATAACAATAGCATAAGCCTGGATAATAGTTGACTTGCTCATCAGTACTAAAATAGCTGTTTCGGCGCTTTGGCTGAGTTCCTGCAGTTTATATTGCTTTTACCGCTTATGAGCACTAATATAGTCAGTAATATTCGTCTGAGAATAGCTGCAGTTCTGCTAGCATGCGTATGATATGGATAAAAGCCTTTAATAGTCACTCGATGCATAGTTCTGCGGGCAACGCTCAGTTCAGTCAGTTCATGCAGAAATGGCATTCGCTACGCTTTTATATCGCGCGCACTGGAGTAATTGAGTCATGTGATCTAATTTGCATATTGAAAATAGGTCGCGAGTTACTCCGTCTGAGCTGCGAAAACGTCGCGAGAATTGACCACTTTTCGTCTGCTAATAACTCGTATATTTTAGTTTCCCGGACAATAGTTTTTGTTCATACGCTCATATTTCGCCTGTCTGATCGTGTGTATGTACTTTTCCGCTTTCAAATCGGTGTATTAAGCGATATTTTACGATGTGAATGGTACGGCGGTCAGCCACGTAATGAAGCTGCATTTTTAGCTGCACGCTGCACACGCTGCCACGCCCAGTCACGTAGGGGAGCAACTGAGTCACGTGATGTTCATTACATATGCAAGTGGGTCGCGCCAAACTCCACTGCAGTTTGCCGATCGTTGCAAGTTTTAGTTCATTATATCAGTTCCATTCAACTATTATTTGTTAAGTTTCAGTCTTTTACAGTCATGGCCATTAGTTCTATGATCCAGTTAATCAGTTACGAAGACTTTGTACGCACTTTTCACTGTATTTTAAGCGTTGGAATTGTCAATATAGCTAGACTATCTTATAACTTCGATGCAGTAGCAGCATTCACCGAAAAAAAGTCAAAGTTAATGCTATTCTAGCAACTTTCGCTGTGTGTTTGATGGAATTCTCACTTACAGTTTCAATTACCGTGCAGTTTGAGTGTGTGTATGTGTGTTTAAGCAATTAATGCGGACGGCAGGTCCGATACGAGTGCAGCCGTGTGCGGCGACCTGCTATTGCGTCGCTTGCATTCATTTCTTCTGCTGCTATAGCTGACATATGTATTTGCATTAGTTTTTACGCGCTTTGCATGCAAGTCAATTCTGTCAGTCCGATTGGTAATTAGGTCATTTGCTGCTGCCGGCAGTGCCGCTAGCTACTGCGCGCGCGTCTGCATTCAATTTATCGGTACTGTATCAGCATTCTACACTAGTATTATAACCTTTAGCGATTAATTGTCGGTCTGTCGAATAATTGTCGAACGAATAGTCGTGTTTTCACTTGCTGCGAGTAATTCTACGGATAGTTGACTGTCTGCTATATTGGTTATCGGTCGTTTGATAGTTTCTGGTCGTACTTTCATTGTGTTGACTGTGTATATGCACATTAGTAGACTTTCACTGAAGTTCATCAGTTTTAGTTGAGTGAATTTACTTTTCAGTTGGAACTTGCTGTGTTGCGCGATGTGTTGGCGTTTGATAGTGTGAGTTTTGTCGATTTGGTATTGTGCAGTTTTGTGTTTGAGCTTTTATATCGCGGACAGCGGAGTAAGTTGAACACGTGACCTGAGGTAGGCCTTTTTGTGCATGAGTGTGACAGAAAC
>Ga0056115_1000688_pt1 | contig 15020 bp, 10 predicted proteins | sample WorMetOlspDAHAB1_FD_77007 | JGI IMG/M metagenome (GOLD analysis project Ga0056115, IMG submission 77007) | Marine gutless worms symbiont microbial communities from Max Planck institute for Marine Microbiology, Germany - Olavius sp. DAHAB.1 ...
AGATATGTGTTACAATTTGACAAGCTCAATGACTCATTGTTCAGATTAAATGCAAATTTTGGAATGTTTTTTATTTAACATTTACCATCATTTTTTCCCACGCTTTTTTCTTATGTCTGTGTTCCAAATTGGTTCTGTCAGGAGCCGTTGCTTAAAGCTTAACTCTATCCATTGTACAGGTTCTTATTACTTCCCATGTGGCCTAAAATCCACTTTGGCCCATAGTCTTGAATTTTGCCAGATTTAAGAATATCGTTGGGGTTTAATGCTGGGTTTTTTTGGAATGCATTACGTTGGGTCTAGGCTGATGGCTGGGGCTGGCTAGATTTTAAGCTAGATCATTTTCGTAGTTGATAGTCTAGTACTTTGTTCCTAGTTCTCTTGGCATTAGTTTATTTCGAGACGTCACTGAAGACATGTATTGTTGCCGTTTGATCGACCATGACCTGTCATATATCATTTGTTAGATGGCAGATTTTCGTACTTCATCTGATTTGTCATTGATGTTGCACCCTTAGGACTTTGGATGGGTTTTTTTCTATAGAAAATTTGATGTTTGAGTGTCTGCCCTTAACGTTAATATGACCCACAGGCAGAATTGTGATACATATAGTGTACTGTACAGTGCAATATAAACCCCAACAACATTGCATTAGAGTGATCGACTGATATACAATGATGAAAGTGGAATGCAGTGAATGTAACTTGTGTGGTGGTTGAAATATTTAGCAGACTGTTTGTGAGACGGTGCAAGACAGGTCATTCGGTGCAGTTGATCCAATATCTTTGTCGCCCGATGACGAAATTGTGATTCAGAATAAGTGCACTTCGAAACGCAGCGCGTCTGAGTTGGGGCAGTCGACAGGCAGTGTCACGTCCAAGCGTGCTAGGATAGCTGTAGAACCGAAAAGTAAGCCACATCAGATGCCATATACTGCTAATTGTTTGCATGTGTGATGTCGATAATGTTGCACATTGGTGACTGTAAGCCTCGTACATCATTTGGTGTAACTTGTTTTATTTTTTGAACAAATGGTACTAACATTAATCCATATGTATGGTGCATGCTGTAAATGCTCGTCAAAATCGCGACACTTTTGTTTCTAGTCTCGAAATTGGCACTGAACTGAACTTGTGTCTGTTGAGATGCAATCTGATTGTTGTGTGAACAAACAGTTCCATATGATGTCAGTTCTTTTACAGAAAAATGTATTGATCATATTTTGTCAATCTTCAATGACTATTTTATTTTAATTAAACTGGTGCTTTGTTCTGTATTCTGGAGGTCAGCTGCAAAAACTAATTCCGTTGTCCAAGTTGCATGCTGACAATGTTGTGACTGCATCTGTGTCAAGTCTGCACTTTCATTGTTTGCAACTGCTGACTCCTGAGTTCTGAAAGCAGTGAAGTGTCTGGCACTAAGAGTCCTCTTATGTTTGTGCATCAGAGTGTCCAGACTGGGCCGCAATACACCAGCGTCTGTTTGCCAAGATGGATTCTTTGGACATGCATCTGGAAAAGCGTGAGGAGCGACGTCGACGACTGAAAACTCCGATGAAACGTGCAGCAGCGTTTGCGGCCAAGATCAGCGTCGGACAACAAAATGCGAACGAGGGCAAGGCACGTAAACATAAGCATTGGAAATGCACTCCTCGCAGTCGATTTGTTAGCATGGCAGTGCTGGATTGTTAATTATGCATGCATACAATTGCATTTACAATTACATCTGTGTTAGCATCACTGCTCAGAAACTAGTGAATGGCTTTTTTCAAGCTGTTTGTGGAAATGTGAGGAACATATAACTAAGTTTATATTTTGCAGTATTGACAAATGTAAGTGATCTGTGTTAGTTTTTTTTTTGGTTGGTAAATTGGTCGCTTGAGATGAGTCAGTACTGTGGAAGGCATCTGTATATGAATGATGCTTTAGTTGTGCTATCTCGAATCTTGTTTATGCGTACATTGATATGTTGCACTTGTCCTATATGCGACTGTGAAGTGACACTTAAAATTATGCGATACAGCTAATAGTCGTAATAGCAAAGCCATTGTGAGGGTTCACTTGGGTCGTCTTGTCAACGTCCTTGATGGCTGCCAACTCCAGGCTAAGTTAAAAACTTTACTTTTGATTCCGTTATTAGGTTGCTATTGGCCAGACATTCACCAATAACTATTGTATTATTACTCAGCCATAAGAAGGGTGGAAGACTGAGTCGACATAGGCACTTCAGTAACTTTGCAGTTCCTGCCTAAAGCTGCGTTTCACAGTGGTTTTCATGAAGAACTATCTGCAATGTGTTGTTCCCAGGGCGTTACACAGTAGTTAGATGTGCGACTTGCACTTTGGAAATTATTATGGTATTCGTGCTGAAACTTCTGACTGTTGAGACTGCAGCGTGCAGAGGTAGTCAGATAGATTTGAACGTTTGTCATTGTTTGTTTTGTTGCAAACGTGGTTTGTACGTCCAATATTGATTGTGTTTCTGTCAGCTTCAGAAGCCACAAACAAAGCTGCCCGTGCTTCAGAGAAAGCAGCCAGCGTTCGTGCCGTCCGTGCTGTCCACGACTCAGATCAACACAAACTTTTCGTCAATGTTCAAGTCGCCTTTGTCAAAAACGCCGTTTAAGCCACCGCTGCAGTCAGGCAAGAAAGTGAAAGAGAATGTCGTGTCAACAGCGTCACTGTCCACTGCAGACGCATCACAGCTGAATGCTTCAAGTCAGTTCCAGAATCAGTCAGAAAATTTGAAGAAACTCTGATTCGAATCCTCTAGATTAGAAATGATCTTATTATTGTTCTCTGTGAGTATATTAAATGTGATAATTATAGCATCATTTGTTGTTCTACTGTCAATAATTACGCTGTCGTAAAGTGCTTCTGTGTACTTGGAAGAATTGCGATTGTTAGTATGTACGTGCACCAACTATGAAAAATATTGATATGGTATTCTCAGACTGACTCAGCTTTCACAAATAGTTCATACTCAAACTTTTTCAAATTTTTTCTGTCCTCTATCTGTTAACTAATTTAGGAACTTTTTGCAGTGTGGTGAACATGCTGTCATGTCCCAACTCGCCTGTTGATTTCAAGTGTTTTCATTTATTCTGTTCTATTTATGTGCATTTGGTAATAGACGTGTTAAATCTTAACCAGTTTGCAGAAAAGTATGAGTGCTTTGGAAGGAGCATATTTCCAACAAAGCACTGCCTCATGGAATGCAAAAATCATTGGACACATTTTCTGAAACATCACGCACAAAATTGTGTTGCTGTCATGTTCCACTGCCACCATCATTAAACCTGCATACACAATGCTTATGATTTGATGATGTGGAAAATTTGTCATCAATACCCAAATATTGATGTTGCTTGTTTATCAGAAATGAGTATACGTGTGCACTAGCGTTGGTATCGTACTGATGCACAGTGTAATGTGGTGACGTTTCTCTGACGCTGCAGATGTTGCTGGTAAGCGGCCGATGTTTGACCTGCAAGCAAGTCTGGCGCGACCTCTGACGTGGACACCTCATCGTGGAAAGTTGAAACCGTTTTCTGTCGGACGGACGGACGTCAAAGCCGTAAAGCCTACAACTAGGTTTGTTCAGATGAGAAATTTCTAATGCAATGTTGAATAAATTAACTACAGTTGAAATGCTGTCAGCCACTGACGTTTGCGAGAGTGGTGCAGTGCTTTTCTGTCAGTCTTATCACAGAGTTTTTGCAATGCCAGGCCACTATAATCTGATTCATGCCAGGTGCTGTTATTATTATTATTATTTTTTGTTAAAAGTTTTACATACGGAAGATAAAAAACAGTATGGTGAAATCCCTCCTTGTAAAAATAGAACTAAAGTACATACAGACATTGCAAAAATAAACAAGTGATTGTGTCATTACTGCACTGCTTATGCTGTATATTACTGGTCAGTTCTGATTTTTTCTGTTTCATCACCTAAGCTGAGACCAACAAATTAGCCCAATGCAGTAGTTGTGTGACTGTGAGTGAAGGGTGTATGTGAACTGCAGTTGCAGGTAGCCTTGCCCAGTGAAATTGTGGAGCCCGATCGATGTTTACCAGACATTACCTGGTCAGCAGTAGCGTTTACTTTGTTGAGGCCACTGTGTAGACAGTGCGAGTATGCTGTGTGGTTGCACAGAGACGAGCGTCGTGCTGAGATGCAGGCGACTCGGCAACATAACAGGCACGCAGCTGCAATGAACAGACGAGCGTGCTAGATGCTGTCCGTTCTGCGGCTTCTGGTTTCGTCATGGCTTCCGATGTGTAATGTGGAACTAGATCTGGATCGTTTCGTCCAGTAGTCGTTGTGAACCGTGTTTCATTACACTGCTTTTTACAATACCCTTACTTACTTATTTACTTGGTTGCTTGCTTAGTTTGTTGTTGTCGACAAAGTTTGGCTGGTGTTTGGTGTATATTAATGAAGGTTCAGGTTTTTAACGCTTAACATTTTCATTGGCAACTTGAAGTGACACTTCAGCATGTTTTTAAAAAGTTTGTGACATTTATTACAAGTGAAGACAGTGATTTGTCATTTGGTTTGCACCCGTAATTGAATAAATAAAATAATACACACGCATAAGAAATATGTGCTGAGTATTACCATCATTATGCCACCCCCCTCGAAAAATATGAGCTTTTTAGAATAACTCACGTTAAGTTTTACCGTTAGTAACTAGCCCATCAGCTGTTCACTGTGGTGGCGCTGCCGCAGTCAGTCTGGAAAGAAGTCAGTTTCCAACAGTTTTGAGTAAATGGCTTTGTTGCACACATTTCAAGAACATTGTTTTGAAACAAAGGTTGCAAACGTTATCAGTTTTAGTTAGTAATCATGTCCTGATGCATTAGAACAAGTGTACCAACAGTTTTCTGAACTGACTGATTTTTGACTTGAGTTATTCTAAAACTGAAACGGAGGATGCTTTAGGGTTCAGAGTGTAGAAAGCAAGGCTGAGGAGAAAACAGGGTCATGTTCAGTTACAATGGAAACTCTTACAAATACGTGTGCATAAACACTACCCAACCAGATATTAAATTTAACCCAAACCGTACTGCTAAACAGCAGTCAATATTTAGAATGCAACTAAATAAAGGTTTGTGTCCTACATGTTCAGGGAGATTCATACAAGACATTGTTATTGTATCATTTGTACTACTTTCCATTTTATCGTAGTAACATGTGCACACTGTAACTATTGCTGTTTTTTTGATGCTATGATTAGTGTATTATATTGTTGACTATGTTGCATTGGACTAACCGTAGTTGAGACCTGTTAGTGACTGATGATATGACATTTGTTGTCACGTGGTGATGGCACCTAATTGCTATGCTAAACTGTTGTGTGTACACAGAGACAGAATGGTTGGTGACGACTGTTCGGAAGAAGTAACTAGTGATGTCTCTCTTAGGAAACATTGTTGATAATCATACGTGTTGTTCACCCACGTTTATCTGCTGCCACTGTGTATTCATTACAAAGTTTCGTGTCACCTTTGAAGACTAAACATATAGATAATGTTTTATAGCAAAAAGACCATGTATATTTGTAGCCTAAGTGGGCTGAAGTCGTCAATTGAGGATATAGTAGCTCTAGTAGATTCGTATGTTGTCTCAGGAGATGTGTTGAATAAGGCAACCCCATTTCCTGGCTGACTCATCAGAAGCATCAGATTCAGGCCAGCATTTTGTGTTCCCTGTTGTTAGTTGTTGAACTGTATGTTATTCAGCACCATTTGTTTTGTCAGTATCAGTCATGTGATTGGCTGTTGAGACCTCCTCTAAAAATATCTAATCTGTCTAGTGGGGATAGTTAAACTGAAGTGTGAAGAGTGTTCACAGTGTGGATAGTGCACATTGACTGCACGTTTAGATAATATCCGATTGTTTAAATGTGTGTTGTTCTCAGTTGAGTAAGTGCCACTGAGCCGCATGGCAACCATGTGATAATTTTGTGATTAGCACAGTGTGCATTGTTCATCTTCAGTACTAAATCAAAGTGCTGCAACAATGATTTATATTCTGATACAAGTATATGTCATGCTTTCCTTCTTGCTGCTCCATTGTCTGTTTTCATTGATGTTTACGTAGAATGTTAACTTTTGTGTATAGCAAGTGTTACTAACTGCAGCGTTTTGTTATGAAAAAAGTACATCTGCAACAAAAACTAATTTACATGTATCATGATATAGCTCCAGTATGTCACAGGCGAACTGAAGAGGCACTGAAAAGGTTTTCTCAGTTCAAATTAAAAGTTCAAATTTCGATAATACTTGGAAAACCAACCACACTTCATTAATGTTTATGAATCTACTACATTCACAAGAACACTTTGAGAGTTTTTGATGTCACAAGCGAACTGAAGAGGCACTTGAGCCAACAGTGAAGGTAGGAGTGAAAACTGCAGAACACATACCAATTCAGATAAACTGGTAAACATAGGCATGCATAAGTTAATTGTATGTAGTAGTTAGTAGTGATAACTGCAGCAGTGTTGGTTATTGGTTAATGATTTTTTTTCTCTCCTGTTTGACGAGTTGTGTGACAGCTACCGTAAACTTGCATTATTAGTGTGCACTGCAATTTTGTAAAAATATTTTTCTCCCGATTTGTCGTTGCTTGTATGGCACAGAATAACTACAGACGAAATATAATGCCATATTGCCTGTTTAGCTTTTGTATCATTCGCTGTAACTGATGTGCATGAAAGGCTTCGTTATAATACTACTTAGTGCTGTCAGTTGACTCAAAACTGAAGATCACTAAAATATAAACAGAAGTTGTCTACATGCCATATGGAATGTCGTGGCATTTTAACCAAACGATTAACTTTTAACTTAATCGTTTGGTTAAAATGCTGATGATATGAGTGAGATAGTTAAAAATACTACATTTTGGAGAATCACAGCTTGTACAAGCTGCTGTTGTATAAGCTATGGTCCAAGTCAATGGGAGAGGGCGATTTTTGACCCTCCACAGCTACGACAGCCTTCGACCAATTTTCATGAAACTTGAAATATATAACTACTTCCCGGACACGACTCCACATGCAAAATTTCAATGGGCTATGTCGACGTGGGCGGTCTGGGCAAATAGCCAGTTTAATGCATGAAAATTTTTCTTTGCCACACCCATGGGTTGATTCTCTGGACACACCCCGACGCACAATACGTTATTGTACGTCACGGTCGTTCCCGTCAAGGTTATGCCTTTTGGGGTTATAAATTTGAAATATGACTCCCATTACTCCTAAGAAATTAAAAAATTGGGACTAAGCTGGTGGTCAATGTAAAATTGTCGTCCTTGGAACAGGGTTTGACCACAAGTCGCATCACGTGACGACTCCAAGGTCAAATGGTCAAGGTTACGAGGTCACAACGTATCCTGTTAAAAAGTGCAATAACTCAGTACTGGATAGTCCCAACAACTTCGTACTTTGGGGATAGCATGTGGACGACACCACAACCAGCTGAAATGTGCATAACTCAGTACAGGGTGATCGTATCGCCTTCACACTTGGATGGTAACGTGAGACCGTCCACAAGTATTGAGATACAAACTGTTTGCAATGGTAACACTGGTTGCCTACCAATGGGACAAAAAATTATGGGCTTTATGACACCTCAAACGCCTGAAAGTTGGTATACATGTTCACCATGAGGCTCAGGTCACGTGACCCAAATTACGTTAGCTGATACACCCACAAGGTGCACTGCACTGGCTGTAATGTCACTAACAATCTTTAATGCAGTGATAATGCCTGTTGTCAATGTCCTAATACTTTATTAAACAGCAAATATTACATAGAAAAAAACTGCATGCAGTCTGCCAAATGTTGTATAAGCCGTCGCTCTGAAACAGCAAAAATTAAAGGTTTATACAACTGGGTAGGCTGCGTGTACTAAATCAAAATTCTGCAACAATGATTATTTTTTAAATTACGTAATATGTGAGTGAATGTTGACAGTGAGAGATGTATTGTTGTGGCTTGGAATTGGAATCCAACATAAAATAATGTTGTAAGCGAAGAGAATATATTTCACAGGATATTGATTGTAATGCAGACTGAGACAAATACGTCTCAAGACAAACACTTTCTGGAGGTTTTCGTGCGAGTAAACATGTCAACAGGCAACAGCACATATCCAATTGTCCATCTTATCACGTAAACGTTGTTCTCATAAGACTGCTCACACGTACATGCAGGTTAATGAGAATGACAAAATACAGACTTCTTTTTCACCGGCGACTTGTTTATTTCAGTACATAAGATGAGAAGCAAATGAGATACGTTGAAACAAAGTGACTAGTCTGTTTCAGTTGTTTGCCCACGACATGTTTTGCTTACAACAAAACGATGGTCTTCAGTGGCATGCGTTCTTCTCTAGTACTGTCATCTTTACACGAACGGCCTCTCACTTGGGTCAAAAGTAACCAACACGACAAATGGAGTATGTATGAACTCGTAAGTCCACAACAAAATTAAAATACAATTTAAAACAATCCGAATTATTGCACTGAAATGTTTCTAACACTTGTCACAGTAATCAACGAAAACAAATTCACTTCTCGCTGGAAAGTGCACAATGAAAATAACTGTTCAATTGTTTGAATTATTTTTTTTAATACGGGGACTTAAATGTCTGTGATTTCAAAATTCACAAAACATAACCGGCTGCAACAAACGTGCAGCATGTCTACTAAAAATCTTTTGCTACTTTTTTACACACCAAGCCATTCAAACTGTGCTTACATGCGCAACTGAAATTTTCACGAAATACAATGCGATTGGTACTCAACCAACCAATGTAAAACTGTACTTGGCTAAAACAGGATCAACTGAAACAAACTGCAAAATGTGGAAACAAAGAGCAACGTTGTCGCAGTCTATTCAACAATTTTCTAATTTTCTCATCTTCCGATTCATCCCAATCAAACTACATAATGTTACTTCAGCAATTCAATATTTACCCCACCTGTAATAATATTGATTATGACCCGCTATGCTATGCAACACACTTACTCTCATCCTCAAAACTACAAAATACTTTTTTACGTGTTCATTTCACGAAGAAACTAATTACTTGCACCAGGAAAAACATGTGAAATCGAACGCGTGAAAGTTTGCGACGACCACAAAGAACATGTAGCCACACGCCATTTAAGTTGACTGAGAGATCCAGACAAAACCAGCAAGCAAGAAAGCGTTATAACACTAGTTATGTTGCAAAACCCACTCCCTGCATCAACTCAGTTCCGTCTGTCTTTAGCGCTAAAATAATACCAGAACTGTCCTACAAGACAAGCTTTTGAAGCCTTTTAATCACCAGTCGTTCTACGATGATCTATCATACTCAAACATAGTCGTTGTATCGTATTTTTGCTGGCACGACTGATTTTCACTAATACACAAAAACACACACGATGATCACTGTTGTTGACGTGAAGACGTTTGCACACTTTGTGACTTGTCACTACAACATGCAGCAAGTCCACCTTCGCGGCCGTTGTGACACCGACACATTGTCAAGGGACGCTTAGCCGTGAGCGACGCTGCACTCCTGTAGCTCATTGGCGCAGTGGACGGAATAGTGCACCATTCGACAGATCATCCATGTTTCACGTTTTTGTTCAGCGACTCACCAACGAGTACTGTTTGTTTGTTTACGATACTGGAAATGCTGTAGTGATGTTGAGTTGATTGACGATGTGAAGAGTTCACAACAGCGACAAAAAAGTATACACAGACTAAGCGAGGTGTGAGACCCACACGCATGCCAGCGAGCGAGTGCCAACACAAAAGACAGGACTCAATCACGTCCACTGGTTTACTGGTCTCTTGTAACTGCTGTAATGACATCAGTTAACTTGCTGAAAACTGCTGCACAACGATGCTTAGATGTTCGTTCCACATCTCGTAACTGACAGCAGTTACTCTTGTGCTATGTTTGGCTGTTGCCGCCAAGAAACGCTGCCCTGCAACTCAAGCGCATGGCCGCTGCGGAAGCTGATGTTGACGATGTGTTGCCATGACGACGCGGTGACGTCATCAGCGGGGCGTGGCCTGGCGCTGGCACCTCTGCTGTTCCAATAGTTTCTCCAGCGGCGACGGACCACTTGCCCACAGCGACTGTTCAACATTCAAAGCATTAACGCAATAAAAAATAGTGTCACAACGTCTTAACGTTGAAAAGTTTGGTTTATTTCATAAACAGCCACTGGCTGAATTAGTTTACAAATAAGTTATACAAAACTTTTTAAACACACACTGAAAACACTCTCTTTCTGCGTGACAGAAAGAGAGTGTTTTCAGTTTGAACATCTTTCAGCAAACCCTAAAAATTGCACCCGTGTTTCTAATGCTTGCGGACAACTGTAGGTTGCTTGCATTCTTCGTGAAGTGAATGTACTGGTGATGACAGTGTTGCCGAGTTTGTGATAACGACAAAACGACATTGCTGAATTTCAGGAACAATTTGCAAAACTCCTCGACATTTTGAATACGTTGTAGGAAAAATGAAAGTAACAGGCTGAGTACTGTGAATAAATGCTGCAATGTTTTTCAGCGAGTTTTTGCTTTTTGCTTTCTCGCCGACGTTTCCCCAACCATCTCTGAATATCCTGACTTAACCAGGTTTCCAGATTTTCGAGGAACAGTAGCAACGTCGTGTCACGCACCTGCATGTTAGCAGCCAGTCTTCCAACGTCGACCACATGATCTTGACCGTACGTCACAGCAGGCACAGTGCTAGGTGGCTGCGACACTGGCACTGACTTCCATGAGGCCGGTAGACCACCAGCTGATGCAGCCAGTCCACTGGGTGGGCCAGGCACATTGGGAGGTCCAGGCACGCTGGGAGGTCCAGGGCAGTTGAAGCTGTGGCTCAAACCTCCAGCGCTGTCAGTAACACAGCACTCATCAGCCATGCTGTTGAACTTGGGCAAGTTGAATGGCAAAGACTTCTCACCTGTTCAACAAACACATCACAGACATGTCAACATTGGAATATACAAGCCAAGCAGCAGTCTGATGAAACATTAGGGTTGCCAAAATTCACTTCCAAAATAGGGGGCACTATTTTCCCTTCTCCTTGTTCCATTTTGTCCCTCATTTCCCTTCTCACTTTTCCTTCTGATGCAAGCACACACAAACACACTTGCTTCCGTCACGAAAAAATATAATTAATTTGGTAATTTGAATCCCAACTACATTTACCCAGTGGCCATTTTAGGCCGTGGCCAGGAGGCACAGGTCCCAAGATTTGTCCTGTCCCCAGATTTGTCCTACCCTCAGTCTCCGCCTCCAAAATTGCCTATATTGTGTCGAGTGGGGCCTTAAACTCTACTCCCTCCCCCCCCCCCCCCAGATTTGTGGCAACATATGAATTGCTCCATCTTTCAAGTTAAAAGCACACATGAGCCAGACACTGCCACCAATGACATTAAAAATGGACAGAAATTTAACATTTTGTTTTAGCCACTGGCAACAGTCCCCATAGACCTTTTTAGAAAATTCCTGATCTGCCATATGGACTCCATTTGAGGTACAGTCCCACAACCTTGCAAGCTGCAGCAGGGCAAAGGCTTACAGATTTCATAGGCTACAATTGCCACAATATTTACTTTTCACAAACAGTATAACAGGAACAGGAATGAAATTTCAGTAGCATAAGGAATTACCATAAACACACATGCACGCTGTATTATGATCCTTTCCAAGACAACTTATGTGAGTCAGCATCAGAAATGAATAATGCGATTTGACTGCAGCAGGTGATGCTATGAGTCAGTTCACCAACCAAGCTGCAATAGACATAACTCGGCCTTAACAATAGTGCCACAACGACCTACAAAAGTAGTGACAACATGACAAAGCTAGCACACCTGCTAAATCGAGCGTGTGAGATCGGAGTCCAACGGGCCATGGTGACTGGCTGAACAACGAGTACATGTTGACGTTCGGTGGCGCAGGGTTTGCCTCCTGCCGCTCAGACTCGCAACTTGTGAACAAGGAACTACTCAACATGAAATGCACACGTGCTAGTTTTTACCTGCAGTGAAAGCTCAGTACATTAGGATATCAAAAATAGTAATGCTGAAAAGATGAACAAGTTCTGATTAAAACTAAGCACAATCTTCCAAGTTACAGTTAAGGTTCATCTGTCGATGGATATCATTCCAATCTCGCAATTTCACAGCACTATTCAGACACGCTCAACGTCATATGAAGTCGCCAAGTAATTGGTTAAGACATCTCAGAAACGGCACAAAAGACAGACACACAATGTAATCAAACAAACAATAAGATTTCTCAAACAGAAAGTGCACGTTGGGCACAATGACGCCTTCAGACAATGCTGCGTGAACCAAGATGCAAGGCTGTTTGGATACAAGAATGTTCCATCATTTGATGTTGTAGTTCGTAAACTGGTGTATTCTTTTTGGTGCTGTCTTTGCAGAAGTGATAATATGCTGATCCAAGCTGTCTTATCCAGTGACATTTTTTATCAGTCACCTATTTTCAAAAGTGGCATAGTATTTTTTTACACTTTTATAGTAGTAGATACTGTATGTATGTTTTATCTGTGTTGTGCTACATATCGCTTGCCGTGGTGTCATAGGCCTTAATAATAATAGCATGTATAGTTGCACACACTGCAACGGACAGTATCTTCTGTTGACGATGAAGCTCGGAAACACGACTGAAAATGACAGGATTTCGCTTCATGAGATTTTCTAACTGTGTCATTAGTTAATCTGTAATACTAATGTAACTATAAAAAGATCTAGTGCAGTTTGATCAAGAATATCACAAATAGGACTATCAGACCATAACACAGATTCTGGAATAGTGTCATTGAAACTGCACTTGAGTGAACGATAATTTCAAGCACACACATGAAAAAAGAAAAGATGAACTGGTTTTGTACCTGGACGATGAATTTCCGGATTTTGAAACATTCTGCAAACAAAAAATGTGTAATTACACACGTTTAATGTGAAGTGTTAACTACAAAAGTTGACAATTCATACGGCTAATGCAAAGTTATGCATGTTTTTTACATTCAAACATCAAAGTCAACAAATAAGTATTTTTTATGATAATTTTTAACCACAACATTTACCAAAAATGTTTTACATATATCAGAAGCAGACAGTAAGAGAATAGACATTATGCATAATTTCATATTATTTTAATCACCTCAATATTATGCTCACAATTCCAAACTAGTGTGAATCATTTTATATTCATTATAATATTTAGTTACTAATCTGAAAGTCGACTTACATTTGAAAAATTGTTCTGAAAACCATCGAGCTAGCGTTCAAAAGTCGCGACATCTTCACTCTCACTTTTGCTGAAACTCTCAGCGAATTTTCATCAAAGTTTCACACAATTTTTTCCGTCTTAAGTTCTAACCACTAAGCAACGGCTACAAATAGTTTGTACCTGAAATAGACTTGCAGCAGAAACATCAAGACGACCATGAACATTGCCAGGCTGGACCAACGACCGATGCGACAACGGTGACATGTTGTCATAATGAACAACCCGAGACGAGGCACGTGGTCGGCCCACTGCCACATCACTCAACCCGGCCTGTGAACCACCGAACCTCACCCCAGCTGGAAGAGATCGAGACAACTGGAGACTGTCGATGGGAGACTGACAGAACGGTGACACTGTAACATGGTCGACCAGGTTGGAGATGCCATAGCCAGGCCCCGGTGGCAGTTGGGGAGGTGGTGAACTGGCACGGTCAAAGAGTTCGGTGATCGGGGAGCCACTTGACATGCTGTCCGAACCAACCGTCGAGCCCTGAAACAGAGACCCGCAGAATTCATCCAACATCTCGGCCTGTGGCATTTGGAATCGAGGGAGCGGAGGAAATGCGGGCAGATGAGCATCTGGAAGCCAAGGCTGCGACGATGAACTGTTAGCCGACTGAAAGGGAATGCTGAACGCAGACTGTGACACGAAAGCTTTCGATGACGCAAGGCTGCAGCTCACGGGTTGACAACCGGCAGACACTGACGACGGCATGACGTGCATCAAGTCAAAAGCGGACGCTGTTGGATGTGCTGCATCCGACGTTGCCTGATACACGTTGGTCGTCAGCAAGACATTCCGATCGTCAAATTGCTGGCCAAACCGACTCGGGTTAAACCCACCATCGTACACACTCCGGGGATTTCCAGTGGCAGCTGGAGGGCGGTAACTATGCGGTTGTGCAAAGTCGGTCATCGGAGGTGGATTGGCTATCGTGGAAAATGGAAATGTATGACGGACATGCGGGTGAAAGGAAGTGGGACTGGAGTGGAACTTTGCAGGTTCGGCAGTGACACTGAATTTCTGACCACCATGAACATCCATCTCATGTTTTTGGCCACAGTGTATTTCCACCTCGGCTGTACTAGCACAGTCGGGGTTGGCCATGACACTGGCATCCAACTGCTCAGGCCGATCAACATGCACCTGCAACATGCACATCTCTGCTGAACGCTCGCAACATCGACCACATCACTGACAACATCGTCTCAAAGTCACAGCTAACTCACTTTCACAGAAAACAGTAAACGGGTTTCAACAATTTTGACGTTTTATGTCCCACCCGTCACATACAATATTTTTGAGCTGCTCGTAAAATTTATACGAATAAAAATTCTGAGGACAGCAACATAACAGAACACACACAAAATATACAAAAGAAAATAATACATTACAATAGCAGATATGAAAAATTACAAAAAAATATCCACGGTCTGTTATCACAGTTAGTGAGAAAATGATCTGCAGCTTTTAATCTAACACCAGAATTGACTACAAGGTGTCTGTGTTGACATACAAGACACGTCTGTACCACAGTACCTCAGCCAACGCATCAACTGCCGCGTCAACGCACGGACACTACGCTCGTCGGCTACGCCACTGCTCATCCAACCGTTCGCTCGTACCGACTTCGCGAAACGTTCTTTTTGATGCGCCGTGCCATCTGTCTGGAAC
>Ga0056115_1000689_pt1 | contig 15005 bp, 7 predicted proteins | sample WorMetOlspDAHAB1_FD_77007 | JGI IMG/M metagenome (GOLD analysis project Ga0056115, IMG submission 77007) | Marine gutless worms symbiont microbial communities from Max Planck institute for Marine Microbiology, Germany - Olavius sp. DAHAB.1 ...
ATCCGATCCAGACCAGCTCTGTCTTATCTGTGTTCAGCCTAAGGCGGTTGGCTGACATCCAGTGGCCGACATCAGAGATGCACTTCTCGAGTTGGCAGACCACAGATGCTACTCGACTAGGCAGACATAATGTCTGCATGTATACGTGTGCGTCTCATATGAGTTTAATAGGGGCCTAAATTAAAGGACAAAGAGTAATAATATTATTGTTAGACAATTACCATAAGATGTAAAACTGTAGAAGTTTTATGTTGTTTCAGCTGGCCACCACGACGGGGTGCACAATGGTATCCGTTACTTCGAATGGTGAGAATAGCACTGTAACTCATTATATAATCATGTCTTCTTGTGATTTTTCTACAGCGGAGTTACGATTGTGTAACTGTAGGTGATGCAAGTGAACTACATTGCTTTAGTTTGTCATGTCCTATTCTGTTGAAAATGACGGACGCTGACCAACTTAATAATTTACATTGCGATATGAAATTACATGCCATTGGACATGCGCATACAATTTGATAATCCCATTAATGACTGCAACAAATACCAAATTGACTGAAATATGTTGTTGTTTTCAGCACGCCTAAGAGAGGCCTGTTTGTTCCGTTCGATCACGTCATCATGGCTTGGGGAAGCTTCTGATGTCTGCGGAACTGTTTGTTTCCTTTAGCAAATGATATTTTCAATCTTTCCTTAACTCACTCTTAATTTGCAAAACGTTTAGCTACGTAGCTTTGCAGACAAAATAAAGGTGAGCATTTACATAACGAAAGTTCAGCCTGTAGCACTAATACAGTATTATAGTAGTCCCAGATGTGTAAATTTTGTATTGGCATTTCGTATCATTTGTATGTTAAGTTGTTGCTTTACTGTAAGCCTGTGCGCAAGTAACATCATAATATCTGAACCTATATGAAGTGCCAAACGCAGCAGATAACTGCCAATAAACATGAACATATCAGAGTTACTGTATTTCTTTGCTACTTTCCCCATTATGATTATGAAGTTACGATAGAATTTTAACAAACTTCTGGGTGGATGACCTACAACTGTGACAAAGTCTATTAAGTTTTGGGGTGATCAGGATTCTCAAACCTTTGTTCAAAAATTCCAAAATTATCCTATCAGGAACGTCTACAAGGTGGCCCCCAAAAGTAAGCCACTACCAAATCAAAAAATTGTATTAAATCGCATTAAAGCCCACCAATGAGATTAGATTTCTTTCTTAAATTAAAGTATCAATCAAGTACCATAATATTAACCGTTGGTATTAACCATTCTCTGCATGACCTACTTTTTGACCTCAATAATTATGCCTGACCTGCAAAATAGCGATATGCGCCATATACCGAAAATGACGTCAGCTCTCCCTCTGGCATCAGCTCGCCTTAGCAAGCTGTGAATTCCATTTGTAAACGATCTTTTAGATGGAGATGTATGTAAAAAAATTTATTTCCACTTTTCTTTTTTTAGTTTTCAATCAATTTTATCATATACATTGACTTTACACGTATCGCAGCTTCAAATACAGCAACTGATGATGTCACAAATTAGGTCACATATAATATTTAATACAAACTTACAAACTTGAGACTATATTTTCATCAATTTCGAACGTAAAATGAGTATAAGAATATTTTCTTCTACTCATTTTACGTTCGACATTGATGAAAATATAGCCTCACTGACGGTTTTTAATATGATTTAATGATGATCAATAGTGGCTTACTTTTTTGGGACACCCTGTACAAATGCAATAGCTACGTGCGTTTGTCATCAAGCATAGGAGAACATATTCAAATGTGCCGTAATTAACAATACACAGTAAGCGATTTAATTCAAAATTGGAGAAGTTTAATTGTACACAATGCCTGGGATAATACATTTCTGTCACGCGCTACTCAAAAAACTCCACGTTTCTTGCGACAAACATTTACGTGTATAGTAATGGACGAATGGCATGATTTCTACATCAATCAATGCCAACGAACATTCATTATAATGCTAGCATCCAACCGCATGCAAAAGAACAAAGTACCAGCGTTAGACGAACACTACACAACAGCAAGAAAAACTTGCAGCAACAGATAAAAATACAAAGTAATTTGACAAGTAAGATCAGAAAGTCTTACCGAGTTCTGGTTTTGAAATTAGTTTCAGGTGACAATCCATACCATGAATTGAGACAAGACGAGAATTCATTTCGAGAAACTCAACCTAAAGAATTCAGTCTCGCTAGCAAGTGTGAAATTTTTAAAAAAATCGATATTTCTTTCTATAAACCGAAGCTTACAAGCAAATCAATGTCATAGCACTCAACTGCTTGTCATCCAAGTAGAGTGCTGCCCAGATTATCTGATAAGAGTTGAAATGAAAAACAGAAAGGACTAGAGTGTGGATTGACAGTGAATTCAGTACATTTCGATTTCATAAGACATCAGATGAAATTATCACCAATTTAGATGCGTACACATAATAATCAAATCAAATCAAATATTTCGTTCTTTCACTCGCATCGGAGACTTGTACGCAAGTCAAAACGGCAACACAAACAAAACGCAACGTCTACATCGTCTAGCAATAAAATTATCAACAGCACACACATACGGTAGCAAATACAGCAATGAAATAAAACTGGTCCACAGACACAAAGTTCACCAAGATTTCACAAATGCTAAACGTTCACTTCATGACCGACATTAACACCTAATCGTGCAGTAAAACGATGTTAAATTTTTAACGAATAAAGAATCAAAAAGATACAAACAGCCAAAGTTACATGATAATCAAAAACTTACTCCAGGGGTTATCATCAAAGTCACTGTGCACTACATCAAGACTAAAGAGTGATTACCAAAAAACTGCACAAATTCACACGAACACACAAATAGTTGATTCCAATTCTAATACACTGAGCTGCACTGGTTTCTAGTTTGTCATCAGCATAATGAACAACTGTGGTTAATGCTTCACTGACTGCATATGTACAACGCTAACAGTGTCAATGCTTGAAATGTTCTCTCAATAATCTGTTGTATAAGCTGCAATCAACACTAGTTGCAACTGGCTTACAGTGTGTGCAAGCTCACCTACGATGCCCAAACCAACACGGTGGTAAGTTACTACAGCTACTGGCAAATGCGGGCAACACTTGCTTCAAATAACACAAACGGCAATGATTAGCTCATTAATATGTGATACATAAATTAATCAGCCAGTTTCAAGGTATACATCAAATAAAAAAATTCTCTGCTGGAGAAAGGTATGCAGAAGTAATGACCAAAGAAATGAGTTACAGGAAAACATTACAAAATGTTTACAAACTGGGCCAGGCAAACCGGACAGTCAGCAGCAGATGCACTCTTACAAACATATGTTGTAAGAATGCATCATCGGCAGTGCAGAAAATGCTGCCATCAACTTTAAAGATGTGGGTAACACAGATTAGTCTGGTCACTCTCATTAATTTGCCTTTAACACAAGAATAATTTAGAAGTTGGGTGTTTGAATGAGTATTTATTGGAAATTTTAATCCCATGCAGAAGACAGGATTCAAATGTCACGTACGAGCTGTGCTGTGAACGCTGATGCATTCATAACAGCAGCAACTGGGTTTGACCAACGCACTGATAGGAATGTGACCACTTGCTTACTGACTCCCAGCCCTGTTGATTGGAAAGCCGCTTAGGTTGAAATAGGGAGTGACAGTGGAATACGGGAGGCATAGCATGGCCGACGAAACAAAAACCAACAGGACAAAGACTACTCGCATACATACACAAACACACACACGCAAAGTGCTATTCACTTGCACACACTGGGCATAAAGAGGCCTAAGCTCATTGTAGCTGAGGATATCAGTTACACCAGGTAGCCAACAATCATGAAACCAAAACTCTTCACATTAATCAGACAGCAGCTAAGAATATTTACTGCATTACTTCTTTGCAGTTTGCAATTTACCAAAAACTAAAAACTTATGTTACACGAAGCACGTTTGGTCATCAAAACAGTACAGGGGACATTTTAAACCATTAATTTGACAGGGAGACACGTCCCCAAGAAATGCCTCACTCAGCAAACGGCATTTTCCTGTTTTTTACATCTATTTTCTCTATGGTTTAATGCAACAAGTCGATTATATTACTATACTTTACATGTCAGTTCCCGAGTGTACTAAGTCTCCTGGTAAATGCACACACACACACAAGCACAGTAGAAATGACATCCACGTCACTGTCTCGACAATAAAACAACCAACTGCTGCTACACTTCACAAAGATGACTACCACTGTTTCTTGGTAAATTTGTCACCTTCCTTGCTTAATATGAAACAGATTTGCATTCACACTGCTACTCGTGCAAGTTCAGCTGTCAACGATGTACAGCAGTGTCCAGATAGATATCAGAGACATCATCAGCTGTCTACTTGAATGCGAAACTGGCTTTGACAGACACATGGTCAGAAGGAAACGTGGCTGACGGCAGACCTGCGTCCATCAACTGCGGGTCAACGGCCTTCAGAACGCCGAGAACATCCAGAGACAAACTCGAGAACCAGATGTAATCCACACACTGTAACTGGCCGCCAAATCGACCGCTGATCGGCTCACTTCCCTACAACACAACCGTCAAATGTTTACCAAAGCCAGTCATTAGCGCAGCACTGGCTCATGAAATGAGGGGTCCCATGCTACGGCAGTTGACTGCAACAATCGATGGAAAAGTTCACCGTTAACATCCTCAACATTTCATTTTCATGCTAGTGCCCCAATGGTCAAGCAGTCTGTTTGTGACAGTAGTAATGCTGAGCCAATAACTGAAGCGACTTGTTTACTAGTCATTTCAGTCATTGCGGCCATGCACGCTAGCAGTATTAGCACCACAGACCGCATAGGCAAGACAGACCCGAAACTAAGCAGTTTCAATTACTAACAGCTGCCTGCCTACAAACCGTGTTCATGTGGTGTTTGATAAATTTGTTGCTAACTAGCAAACTTTATTACGGCAACAAACGTGGTAAATATGTCTACTGGCACTTCCCAAAGTTGTCTCACGATTCAAACCTGTTGCATATACCAAAGGCAGTGACGACGTACTTTGAGATAAACGCATAATCATCAGACTATTTACACCAATTGACTTGAGATAAAGAGTCATTAGAATGACAAACTGTCGCTGCTGCTAGTGACATAACTGACCTGCACAGTGCAATATGCACTCTTCATCGCAGATCCAATAGGGTACTGGAAGCCATCCGACCAGAAATTGACTACAGGCAGCAGCTGCAAACAACGCATTCAAAAAACACACACACATTAAAGTCCACTTACTACTACTGGTGCTTTTGTACTTTTAGCTCCACAAAACTCAACAACATGAAAATTGAATGCAATGCTATGAGACTGCTCCACGTACAGAGAATGCTGGAACATGTCTACTTGTTACAGTCAGCTGGTGAGACATCAGAACAGTGAAGAATTTTCAATTTATAGATTCTAGTGGATCAACTGCTATACCCAAGTAATAATGTAAAATTAGTGGTTCACAATTAGGTATGTTCAACCTATTTCCAGTAAAAAATACGATATAAAAAGTGAAAACAGGAAGAAGAAATGCAACTAAATGGCAAGTTACCAGAACACAGTAGATGTAAAGAAACTGGCAATCAGATCTCACTGCAGCATACTGCTTACATAATCAAAATCTACGCGTGAAAACTTCACTGTTTTAAAAATAATTTGCATCTGTTTAACACGACACTGTGACATTGTAAGGTGGTCCTGCAGCAGCAATGCGACAGTGCCACCTTAATCAAATTCATTTTTAATAATTAATAACAATAGTAACAAAGAGTCACCTGACTGTCCCCTGAGTCGATGGTAAGGATCGCCTGCAAGTCAGTGAAACTGGTATCGCTGAGGTGACCATCAGACATCAGTTGATATGGCGCTGAACCAGGCCATGCGTTGAAATCACCGCAGATAACGTGCGGCTTGTCCAGACCTCCAGCTAACGCTATCAACCTCTGCATTGTTGCCGCCACCTGCGTGCACATTCAATACACACAGTGAGATGCATGCACCAAAGACTGACTTACTGCAGAGCATTACAATGACGAAAACAGTAGTGACTTTCATCACAAGACACACTGTTAAACTAGGCAATATTCCCATCACATATGCACTACACTGAAGACTCATTCTCACAGTGAAAGGAACTGACAGCATAGTACTGTCTGTAAACCCCAAAATTTTCGTGTTCCCTTTTATATTGCAGTTTTTTAGTGGAGACATATTTGCTGCCCTTAAATTTTGCATTTTGAAGACCTGTAAAATCCAATAAACAGCCATGTAATAGTAATCACCGTAATGGACGCACAATATTTGCGCCCCTTATTTTCGCGTTTACTTACTTGCCTGCGAAAATCGCGAAAATAAAGGGCGCGCAAAAATTTAGGGGTTTACAGTAATTTAGACGTATTCATTTTTTATTACAGAATGTCCAAGTCAGTACTGCTGCACTTTCATGTTTTTTACGGGTGAAGGTCGACTGAAGGTGTTAGCTAGTGCCTGTCACCGTCTGACAAGACCTCAACAACGACAACGAAAAAACTGTCACACAGCAAAATCATGAAGTTGCACCTGCAAACACTGTCGATCCTGGCGTTCAAACTTGTCATAAGCAACATGGATGTTGGCAACGGTCAGCACGTCACCAGTTGTGACCAACCGCAGTCGAGTCAGCAACGCCACAGCATGTGTTGACAGCGACTTTTTCAGCAGATCACGAGTGTTGTCGTCCAGCTCCGACGAAGCATCGAGCGCCTATCAGTGCAATGCAACATACTGACCGACTGAGCACAGTTAAACTACGCCCTACCCGACAATCGTCTTTTCATAGACAATGGCTGATAGTAAAAGCAATACATCATTACTGGCATCGCAGGTTAATACAGCAGTAAGCAAGCAGACTATCCAAATTAAACCATGGACCTTGAAGTTACGAGTGCATCCATCATCATTTGTTAGGCCACGATCAAACGTCTGAGAAGATTGTCGACATCTCGGATAAAATTACTGTTTCAGAATTTCTGCAGGTTTTCATAGCTTGGAATATAGGTGCATCTTTTTCGGAGAAAAATGATGCTAATTTAGCTGGTTTTGCTTCCAACTGAATTTAACGAGTACTTCATTCCCAGCTATAAACACCCGACTGCAACAGATGAAACATCTGTAAACAAAATATGATCGCTACACAGATATTGGAGGTATCAACATAACAATACAAAATATATCGGCACCAGTCCAAAACTGTCAGCATTGTACCTGACTGATAAGATCACTGAGAAGTAGACTTTCACTGCTCTCCAGACTGAACAGACTTGTTCGATAGAATGTAGCCTCACCCTCATAAAAGTCCCTCGTGTTACGCGCAATGAACTGACCTTTGTACCCAAGACTGACAACAGTAACGCAAGCACAAGATTATCAGCATTTAGACTCATACCAGAGACAGCTGACAAGTGACTACATGGTGGTATTAAAAACGACTCACAGTGTGGGGTATGATATGGTTCAAGCTTCGCCTCTAGAATAAACGAACAACAAGTAAATGTGCAACTCACTTAAGAAGCAACACAAGGCAAGAAGAAAAAGGCAACCATTAATGGTTCAGTCCCACCTAACAACATGTGACCAGGATAATACGGGAAGGAAGATATCTACACCAACAGCCAAGCAGTCCTGGGAAATCAATATTGTCACTGATCACATCTGGTAGAGACTGTAATATTTAACAACGTATAAATATAGTGAACATAGGTAACTACATAATATATATTAACATTCTGAACACACAATATATGTCACAAAGCATAGTCACCTCTCTAAAGCTGGCTGTAGAACGTTGTACATATAATCTCCGCCAACTTCTTGCAAACAGATAACATCTTCGTCCAGATAAATCAACTCTTCCATCAGCTTCTTGTGTCTCGAGCTCAAAGACAGCTGCTCAGATGTCAACCATGACGTCACTCCATGACCGTAGTCCTTCTGAGCGTGGTAATCGGCCAGAATGTTGTACGAGCCCAGAGTGAAACGACGAGCAGCGTCACCCGACTGTGCCGACACAGCTGCACTGGCGACGTATTCTCGGCGCAGAAGTGGATCGGTCACTGCCACCGTGTCTACCATGTCGCTGGCGGTGCCGGCCGACGACAAGCCAGGCAGCATCTTAGCCACTGTGTTCAGCACCTCATCACTATCAACTGGCGGAACATCATCGGGCGTAATGACAACGTAGTCATCTTCAATGTTGGTGTCGGACGACAGTGGCAACGAGAGACTTGGCTCTCCCACTTCGTCTGTGGACATCGCTTCGCCATCGACCGGAGCCTCGGCTGCCGCCGTCTTCACGTCCGACTCCTCACAAACCTTCAACACTTTGGCGGGACTCTGTACGCCAGCTTCTTCCATCTCGTCGCTTTCGTTTTCCACTTCATCAAACTTTCTCTTCCGATCGACATGCACGGCATCATCCACCTCGGAAACAGAGTCCTCAGCATGTGCTGACGCAGTGGACTCGCTCTGTAAATTGTCAGACGGTTCTGCGTCTGGTTTCTCCGGAGATGCTTCAGTAGCAGCTGTGACATTATCGTCAGGTTCAGCAGTTTGATCCACATCTTTGGCAGCTTCACTCTCATCCACTGCTTCTGCGCCGACTTCTTCGTCCGCTTTTTGATCAGCCGCCACAGCCTCTCCACCGTCCTCTTTTTCCTCTTTGCCTTCCGGCTCTTCTGTCTGTTCTTCATCTTTTGCCGACGTGCGACTGCGCCTTCCACGGGCCGGAGCACGTTTCTGTTTTGGTGACGGACTCTTTTTTGGTAAAGCGGCCTTTTTTGGTGATGTGCTCTTCGGTCTGCCACGCACTCGGCCTGGACTCTCAGCAGCGACCACCGTCTTCACCTGACAACACACGACGCACGCCTCACTTTCACCGACTAAAGTGTCAACCAGGCAACTGTCCACACTACAGTGGACATAAGTTCGCACAAATTAAATTCCAGCACTGGAAAAACTAAAATATTTCTGGAGCATTTAAACCAACATGTGCACACCACACAGCCTGGTTTTGCTACTGACAACTTACATACAGAACTATAGTGACGGGAGTGACCCTCCTCCCCCGTACTGTACTGCACTCCAATACAAAGTTTTTTTTCTTAACAAGAACAAAGTCACATTTACTCAGCGAGCTGGAACAGATACTTAGCAGAATAGTACCAGTTTAGTTGCTAAAACACGACAGCAAGCAGTATTAATTTCTGACAATCTGATTGTGTTGTGTACGTTAAATTCTCTCGACAACAAATCATAATATAACAAATTTCACTGACGACATCAAAATAACACAACCACCAACATTCAAAACTGGATAGCTCAATGGTCTCAGCTCTAAGGAATGTTGGTCCTAATCACCTGATAAATTGATAATGACAGCAAAAATTAACTTGGCAATTACAATGTTCATCATGTATCTTATAGTAGCCTTGTGCTCCAAAATAACCTAAACTGTGTCGGTTGGGGTGTTAAACTCTACTCACTTGCTCGCTCACCAGTTTTGTGCTAAACACACAGCATGCCAGGAGAACCACTACTATTGTCCACAATTAAAACTAGAGTTATTTTCTGCAACGAAACAGCATTTATTATTACTTCTATATGCAGCAACTGACAAAATTCAATACAAAACCTTTGACTTTGATTTGCTGCCTTTCGGAGACCTTTTGGTCGGCGTTTTGGTCACTTCATCAGACGATATTACTACAGAAATATAACGAAGATGTAACAGCTCCGATGACAACTAGCTAAAAGCAAAATGGATTTTTCAATTTACTTTTATATACATTTTCAGAAATTATTAGTAAAAATAAACTATCTGCAAACAGAAGAGCTGGTATGTTGTTTACGCAGAAAAATTTTTATACACAAAAACTCGAGAGCAACCAACAGTGCAAATAATGGAAAAGGCTAAACAAGAGCCATAGAAATAAAATTCAATCTATTTTATAAACTGCTGAGTGCTTGAATCAGAATCATTGGCTCCTGGACTGGGATTTTTACTGTCATATTCATTAACTCCTTCAACTACTGCTGCTGCTGTTGAGTCCCTCTTATGTCGTTCTGAAAAATGCTGACATTGTACTTATTGTAGAGCAGGGATGGGCAAAGTGCGGCCCGCGGGCGGCCCCCGGATTCCTTTTGTGCGGCCCGCCGACAGCAGCAAAAGAGATTCAATGTGCGACCCTTAAAAAAGTCCCGAGACACTAGAATATTTCAAATTTCCTTTATATGGTTGGGAGTACTTACTCCTGCAAACAGTTGTTCTCACAAATGAATGTTGTTAAGAATAAATTGCGAATCGACTAACTCAAGACCACTTGATGTGTCAGCCACGAACAAGTATCAACAGCTACTCTCCCCGTTTCGACAACATTCAATACACTGCCGACTGAATCTTAACTATTGTGACTACACACAGTGCACCACTGCACCTGTGTACTGAAGTAATCTTAACTATACGAAATTGTTATTATGTCTTTTTACTATGTCTTTGACAATCACATATTGATGTTGATTTGTAGATTAGTTTCAATTTTATACGACACATTTGGCGGCCCTCGCCCTTAGACCCCCAAAATTTTTTGGCCCTCATCAAAAAATATATGCCCATCACTGTTGTAGAGATATGGGAAGAAATATGCACAAGGTGGCAACTGTAAAAAAAATTGTAAAAAAAACAAGTTGTGTTCTACAGATCAAATGATATCTCTTGCTTCTCTATCACAAAAAATCTGCATAATATCAGCATGAATATCACATTTTAATCCAGCAACCCAATGGAGATTAGATGTATGCCAAAATTTCTTGCCCAAATTTCTTTCTGGTACCAAGTCATCCAAATTTCCCCAACATTTGTCCTCTCTCAACACTTCCCTCACCACTTTTCACATCTTCGGACATTTCAAGCCGTGCACTTGCTGGCCATGCAAATCACAAATTACATCACAATCACAGATCACCTTCGGTGTCGTCCTCATCATCTTCCTCGGTATAACTTTTTCCCGTCTTTGCTTTTCGCTGTCTGCTTCTGCCACGCGCAGTTGACTCCACAGCAGTCGGTTTCGCTGCCCTGAAATTGCAAAGTTTTCAACAGTCACATGCTACAATAGTTCCCACTACGCAGCATTTTGACGTCATTCCTGGATCAGTAACTGGAAATACAGAAGTGAAGTACTAACTCGACTCAGTACTTGTGTACTTGCTGAATTTTCTGTGCTAACATTATAGCAACTATCACAATATCTGCAACACTCTTAACCTATTCTTGTCTAGTTTTTCGATTGTATTCCTATATTTGACCTATACCTCAAACCCAGCTCAAAAATTAATGTTTTCGTACCTAAAATACTTTAAAAGTGACTCGCATCTTACAACACCAGTGCAGGACACATTACAAACAAAGAACACCAAACAGCAACACCACATCTTATCAGAAGTTAAAGCAATCCAATTTTACTTGGATGATTTTGGCGATGCACTTTTCCTTTTGGAGGACGCAGGCTGTTCACGTTGCTTCTTCGGTGACTGTGAGGCTGCAGCGTTACGACTGCGACTGCGTGCCGGTGCCGCAGCGGCCGACTTCTTACGACTTGAAGCAGGTGACATGGCCGACTTTGCTGGCGACTTTGCTGCTGTCGACGACTTAGCAGCCGGCGACTGGACTCTGCCACGAGTAACACGCTTCTCGGAAGCAGGCGGCGTTTTTGACACCGATCGACTCGAGCTACGAGGCATAGTTAAATGATTTCTGCAACACAATCAAAATTACCTGAATGACTTCCATTAACATCTAAAGCTGTCCACCGTCAATTAGATCCTAATACTGCTTTGAGAAATGTTGGCAAATACCGAATTTGTGAACAATTTAAATAAGAACGATGATATACACAGGATAGCTGTGTGTACAGCCAGAATGCACAGGCTTGAATTGCCAGTCGTGCATGGCTGAACACACGTGTGGTCAAAACACATGGCTAACCTTAACCCTAACCCTCATGTGTGATCCTCAAACATCTTTGAAGAACAATACTACATATATGGCTAGACATATGTACCACTTGGCAAGTCACACACAGCTAGTGCTCAGCTAGCCGTGTGTACTGTATGGTGTACAAACACTTCGGACATAAGACACTTCGGACCAAGACGTTTCGGCACCATGTGTTTGGTACCGAAATGTCTCGGACAGTTTGGCACTAAAGTGCACGAGACAAGTGTCTCTTGCACTTTAGTGCCCAGAATTAAAAGATGCTTAGAGTTTCGCCATGGTGTCAAGAAATGAAGACCCACTTTATTTGCTACTCTAATGGAATGTGTGCCTGAGAAATGACTTACCAAAACTTTAGTGATGTAGTAAGCAATAAAGTGACACATATACACAGTTGCGATGAGAATGTGCATGGCGCATAACACAAAGAAAGAATTACTAACAAAATCACACATGAAACAAACACACAACACACTGATTTGTTCGTCCATAAACATGTTACAATACAAAAAAAAATATAAACCCAACAGCCACCAAAATAATAGTAAATTAGTATTAATGTAATAGTCCAAAAATTGCGACTGCGAAATGGCACATAGAACTTTTTACGCAGTTGTCGTTAACTTGAATCTCGTATTAACAGAAAAACCGTCACTGAAATGTTATAAAACTTACACAGGCCTGATTCAGAGCAAAGATGACCTAATACAAGCTGCACTACCATTCGCTAGACACTTCTGTGTTCGAAGTATTACTGGTGCCAAAATGTGCAGTGGATACTCAGGGGACAGTGGCATCAGTGCCAAAATCACTTGGGTCCGAAGTGTCTTATGTCCAGTGTCTGTACACGTACTGTATAGACACTTCGTTTAAATAATAAAACAAAGGAATAATTTAATTGGTAATCACTGTCAGTAAGAGTGCAGACAAGCTCTGCCACCCGAGAAATGATGCTTATTCAGCAGAATAAGTTCTACTGAATAAGCAACAGATCCAGAGTGGTGAAGCTTGTCTGTCTACTGTTATGATGTGATTTGTATTATATTTCAGTACACAAATTTCGAGTGTCAAAATACGCGAACTACAGCTTATTAGATGAATATGAAAACATTGTAGCATTAACTGTAGCTGTAACCTGAACGGTCTATGGTCAAAACGGCGACAAGTCAAAATGGCGACAGGTCAAAACGGCAACACCGAAATGGCGACAGGAATGGTTATATTCAAAACGGCGAGAAAACCAAACAACGCCTACACGGTCCTACAGTTCTAGTAAAGTCTATATAATCGACCGTAGGCTGTACACATAATTATATGGCATGCAACTGTTAAGTTATATGAAAGAAGTACAATATTCCATGGCGCGCAATGCCTGACGTTAGCATGAAACTGATCTGAGCCCGTGATATTTTACTAACTAATGACTGCACTGAAAAAACTGCATAGTTATATCAACTGAAATTTAGTTAAAAGTTCAGTAAAAAGGTCCATATTTGACGAAAGCAAGTTTATACGTTTACTTTGGACCTGTAGCCGTTTTGGTTTGTAGCCGTTTTGACTTGTCGCTGTTATGACCTGTCGTTGGTTTGACCACACCCCACCTGAACGCTTACAGGACAACTCGCTGACAAAACCAACTCGCGGTCAGTCAACTCGCGGACTGGATAACTCGCAGACCAGTCAACTCGCCGACAGCGAATTTTTAAAAAATCATTGAATTACTATACTTTATTTGTACGTTAAACCTAACCATAATCCTAACTCTGGTAAAAGTTTACTTTAGGTGCGCCACCATAGATCTGATGCTTATTCAGCAGAACAAGTTCTTCTGAATAAGCGACAGATCTATGGTGGTGCACCTAAAGTAAACTGATACCCTAACTCTAACCCTATCGAATATTGGCAGCGTACAAATAGTGTAATATGTCAGAAATAACACTTAGAACTATTATATATTCCAAATTTTAAATGAAACATTTCGGCGTAGTTGACTGCTCCGCGAGTTGACCAGTCCGCGACTTGACTGACCGCGAGTTGGTTTGTCGGCGAGTTGTCCTGTTACCACCTGAACAGTAAATAGTTCAGTATAGTTGACTGTCTCAAAGTAAGTCATAGCATGAAATGAAGACGGGGCAAACTAATTATAATATATTTTCAATTTCAACGTCCAATGGACACTCTGCGATACTCTTCAGTTTCACGTCTTCTAAAAAAATGAAGCCATTAAGCGAATAAAATAGTGGCGACACACATTTCGACAAAATCAAAACGTTTACCAAAATACTGCTCGACTTTTACTGGCGTGTATCTTGTATGTGACGTTTGTTGGTGTATCTTCTGATTGATGGAATATCAATGGTGTTAGCCGGGGCCAGTAACATATCCGTAAACATCGCGCAAAAATGCATACTTTTTATCCAGTAGCAATGTTTTAAACGTTGCCCGTTGTACACACGATACTTTCTCTTCAGACTGTGGAAAAAGTGGTAGTTTATTCCGTCATATTTCTCCCTTAATGTCGAAATCCAGACACCGCAACAATCCTATACTGATATCACCGACATATTGCTGTTTCCGGTACATCTATTTACCGACTACTTTGCCCGGCCGCCACGCTAGTCTATAGTCCATAGTATACTGGGTGACCCAAAAAAGTAAGCCACTACCAAATGATCAAAAAATCGTATTAAAGCCTGTCAATTAGATTAGATTTATTCGCCAAATTAAAGTATGAATCAAGCACAATAATATTATTCGTTGGCATTAGATATTTCCAGCGCCTCTGAAGTTACGACCATAGTATATACTTATACTATGTTACGACCTTATGGCGCAATAAGCAAATATGCTTAGTATTATTATTATTATTATTGTTATTATTATTATTATTATTC
>Ga0056115_1000690_pt1 | contig 14994 bp, 10 predicted proteins | sample WorMetOlspDAHAB1_FD_77007 | JGI IMG/M metagenome (GOLD analysis project Ga0056115, IMG submission 77007) | Marine gutless worms symbiont microbial communities from Max Planck institute for Marine Microbiology, Germany - Olavius sp. DAHAB.1 ...
GTACATAAGTGGTGGAACAGCCTGTAATGATGCCTCTTGATCTCTCAAATGGAAAAAGTAACAAGACACGAGCAGAGCTCGATTTGATACAGGGATTTCAGGCACTGGAGTCTGACTTGCCTGGATGCGACAGAATGCGTCAGATGAGAGCGGAAGCCATGTCCTCTGTGGCGCGTGCAGGACTGCCAAGCAGACGAGTGGAAGAGTGGCGATACACTGACCTCAGGTCGCAATGGGAAAAAGTGAACCCAGTAGATCCTGTTCCACCGTATGATCCAAGGGAGATTTATGATGACTGTGATCTGATGTCGAAGCCTCTCAAGGCTTTACAGCTCAGACTCGTCAATGGTCATTTGGCTTCTGAAGCCAGAGATCTCATCTTGCCAGAAGGAGTTAGGCTGCGTTCACTAACAGAAGTGCTCGAAAGCGGTGAGAGAGAAATACTAGATCTGCTCAAGCGACATGACTTCATGGCCGAAGATGCATCATTCGATCTGAACCTGGCATTTGTGACCGGAGGAATAGTGCTGCAGGTGCCCGATGGAGTCCAGATGGATCAAGTGGTTACACTCGTACATTCGACCCATGGGGAAGCCAGAATGACCGCAACCAGATCCATCATCCTGTTGGGGAAGGGGGCTTCTCTAGGCCTGGTCGAAGTCGTAAATGTTGCGAATACAGGACACCAGACTAACGATATCTTGCAGGTGATTTTATCCGATGGAGCAAAACTTTCACATCTGCGTCACACACTCGAAGACAAGTCGTCATTGACCTTGTCCAGCATGTTGGCAAGTGTCGGAGATAGAGGTAAGCTGGAAAGCTTCGTGTTCAGCACGCCGGATGGTTTTTCGCGCAGACAGGCCTTGGTGGATCTATACGAGGATTCCGAAGTACGTTTAGCAGGACTGGATCTCCTGAAGGGGGATGCACATTCAGATACTACTGCGATAGTACGTCACAATTCAGAGCAGTCTAGCAGCCAGGAAGGTTTTCGTTCCATCTTAGATGGACAAGCAAAGAGGATCTTTCAAGGCAAGGTGGTAGTTAGGCCTGGCAGTCAGAACACTTCTGGTACAATGTTTTCCAATGGTCTGTTGCTTTCCGGAGCTGCGAGCATGGTGAACAAGCCAGAGTTGGAGATTTTTGCTAATAGCGTTTGCTGCTCTCACGGAGCGACTTGTGGTGCTCTGGACGAGGTCGCGCTCTTCTACATGATGTCACGAGGAATTCCAAGAAGCCAGGCGGAGAGCTTGCTCATCAAGGCCTTTGCACTGGAGATAATCGAAGACATAGACGAGCAAGGTCTGTTGAAGACTTGTCTTGAGGTCCTCAGACAGGACATCACCCTGAAGGTGGGAGATTGGACTAAAGCAAGAGGTAGTTGAAGTGTCATTCGATCCTGGGGCAACTAGGGCTGATTTCCCGATTCTCGCCACTTCTGTGCACGGGAATGCCTTGACTTATCTGGATAATGCTGCATCGGCTCAGAAGCCTCTGGTCGTATTAGATCGGATGAGACGCTTCATGTTAAGTGAGTACTCCAACGTACATAGGGGAATACATCACCTGGCAAACGTCGCCACCGAGGCATATGAAGGAGCTCGCGAGATACTGCGAAGGTTCCTAAATGCTGCCCACAGAGAGGAAATCATCTTCACTAAGTCTGTGACGGATGCGATCAACCTGGTTGCAAGCTCTTTGGGACAGAGACTGGTTCCAGGAGATGAGGTGATCGTTTCAGTGATGGAACATCATTCCAATATCATCCCTTGGCATTTTTTACGCGAGCGACGAGGGATAAATCTCAAGTGGGTTCCGGTTTCAGAGCAGGGATCGTTTCTTTTCGATGAGTTCCTCAAGTTGTTGACACCAGGCACTAAGATAGTAGCTCTGACCCATATGTCCAACGTCTTGGGTACTGTGCCCCCAGTTCGAAACATAATCCGTGCCGCGCATGAAGTAGGAGCTTTGGTTCTCCTGGATGGAGCGCAAGCTGCAGTTCATTGTCCTGTCGATGTTCAGGATCTGGACGTGGATTTTTATGGAGTGACCGGGCATAAATTGTACGGTCCTACCGGTGTCGGTGTCTTGTATGGAAAGCTGAATCTTCTGAAGGATATGCCTCCATTTCTGGGGGGTGGAGAGATGGTCAAGGAGATGTCCCTCGGGGAAGCTATTTATGAAGATCCTCCGTATAGGTTTGAGGCTGGTACTCCTCCAATAGTGGAGGCAGTGGGGTTAGGAGCTGCTGTATCTTATCTGGAGGGCCTAGGGAGAGACGAGGTGTTTGCTCATGAATCGGAGATCTTCGCCTACGCCTACGATGCCCTGAAAGACATACCCGGACTGCGAATCTATGGACAGGCTGAAAATAAGGGAGCTATCATATCCTTCAATTTGTCAGGTACTAATGCCTACGATGTTGCAGCGATTTTGGATCGTTGTGGAGTAGCAGTTCGTGCTGGTACTCATTGTGCTCAGCCTTTGCTCACCTTTTTTGATACTAAGGCTACTTGTAGAGCCTCCTTTGCCCTGTACAACACTAGGGATGAAGTGGATCGGCTAGTGGATGCTGTATTGAAAGCCCGTTCCCTTTTGAATTGAGAATTGATCCGCAGTGCTGTATTGAAAGCCCGTTCCCTTTTGAATTGAGAATTGATCCGCAGTATGGATTTTCTCCCTGTGTGCCTGTCTTTGATCTGGGATTTATCTCCGGTAAGGTAAAAAAGGAGCATTTAGGTGGTAGAGGAAAAAGCGAACCAGGAAAATCATTCCTGTGAAATGAGAAATGACAAGGTCAGATTCACTTCTTCCATTCCAGACCATGAATTCGCAAAGATGAAGGACGACATCATCGGGGCTATAAAGACAGTAGTCGATCCTGAGATCTCACTGGATGTTTATGAATTGGGTTTGATATACGGAGTGGACATCAGCGATGACAGATATGTCACTATCGAGATGACCTTGACGACTCCTGGTTGTCCCGTTGCCGTGGAGATGCCTCTTTGGGTTGAAAACGCGGTTCTCATGCTGCCTGGTGTATCTGGAGCCAGCGTTAACTTGACTTTTGATCCTCCATGGGATCGGAGCCGTTTATCTGAGGAAGCTCTTTTGCTGTTGGGCTGGTACTAGACCGGCTTCATGCAGGGCGAAGGCCGGTATTAAATCGAGTTAGGGCCGTGAGCGAAAATTGTGCCCCAGACTTAGTCAGCAATGACTTACACTATTCTGCTCCTAAGAGACAGAAAACTTGCTCCAATCATGTGCTGGAAGTGTCAGAGGGGACAGGCGAAGAGGTGAAAAAATCAGCGATGATATTGCTATCGCCACTGGTGGCCGATACTAAAAGCGTGGCCCGTTCTCCAGTTTCGTAGATCAGTGGAATCGACCACCATTTCCCGTTCTTCATGATGAAGGCATTGTTCTGCTGATCCTTCGGATCAGATGATAAGGCTAGATAAAAAAAACCATCCGAAATCTTCGCCGTAACACCCGCTAAAGACTGTCCTGAAGCCTGTTCACTCTGTTTGATTACCAAGCCAGGCATGTCGATCACGCTCTTGCCGTGGAAATCAGCTGTATTCGAAAAACGCAGATCTATAACGTGACTTGCAGGTAACATGTCGTCGAAGTTCTCACGGATCGATATCATGAGGCGTAGCTGACCACCCAGTATTTCGACATCACCACGGACCGCAGGTATCGATGGACGGCTCAGAGATGGAGTGATTTTTGTCATTCGCCAGGTCACTCGACCGTTTCTCGACAAACTGGTCACTGAACTGGTGTCTCCATCGGTCTCTATAAGACGCACCTGAGGCACTTGTTTTCCTGGTGCCACAAGCACAGAGTCAGAAATGGAAGGAGGCAATTGCTTCTCCACAGAAGCCACTGTAGTCGACATATCATCCGTCGTTTGTCTTGTCGAAGAGATACGCGACTTCTTCTTCGGCAACCTCGGAAACGCATTAGGCTTACTTCTGATTTTTTTGATCACACCCTCATTCTCACCGAGTTTCGTCGCTTCGACATTCTCAGGATAGCGAGGTGTACCTACTCTATCGGTTATCTTTGGAAGCAACTTGGTTCTCGTGGCGGAACTTTCAGTCGTAGCAACTCGCATATTATCGCCGTTGGAACGGTCAGACAGAAAACCAAACCAATCACCATCCGAGACGAGTATCACGCTCATCAAAAGAAGGAGTAAAACCACAGATGAAACTATCAAAACTTGCCTGCGTGACGGAGATATAAATAGGAGTTCCCGGGCCTGATCCAGTAAAGAGAAAACCCTTTGTCTTAAAGAAGCTAGCGTGGAACCTAGCTTGTCGAAGGAGAACCAAGAAGCATTAGGCGAAGAACCTAGCTTGTCGAAGGAGAACCAAGAAGCATTAGGCGAAGAACCTAGCTTGTCGAAGGAGAACCAAGAAGCATTAGGCGAAAATAGAGAAGATAAAGAAGAGATGGCAGATTCCGTATACACTTCTTCCGAAGCGGTTTGGTTGGAGACACTATTCGATCCCCTTTGCTTCGGGAATACGTGTAGTAAAATCCTGTTCTCTACTCCGTCATCAAGCTGGTCAGTATGATGAATGTCATCACACGACTCTTTTTCTTCGCCGGATCGCTCATCCTTCGTTGAAGAGTGCCTCTCTTTTTCTTCGCCGGATCGCTCATCCTTCGTTGAAGAGTACCTCTCTTTTTCTTCGCCGGATCGCTCATCCTTCGTTGAAGAGTACCTCAAGGAAACACGAGTGTATTCCAGAACTTCCGTTCTATTTTCTGCCCTCCCTGTGCCCAATGAGGAAACATCAGCTTGTTCGTATATGTCTTCTTCCTGATCTTCTGCTTCTATCTCCTGTATACCTTCATCAGGTGGATCACCGTCTATCTTGTAATTCGAGGCGGCAATAGATACGACCTTTTCAGTCTCCGGCACAGACTGATCATGCTGGTCGTGCAATTGGACAGTCTTACTGCCTGAAATCTTAGGCAGTCGCTGTTGGCTTAGCTTTTTCTCCTCAAGCCCAGGCTTCAAAGGAAAAGCAATACCATGTGGACTGCCATCAAAGATCCTGTCCAAGGCCTTGTACAGGGATTCCACTTCAACGCGTCTGATTGCTCCTTCTAGCTTCAGGCGTTCACCTATGACGTCCTCCATCAAGACCGTAGCACCGTCATGTGCTTGAAGTTGTTCAACGGTCAAAAGATAACGCCTTTTCTCATAGGAAAAGCGACGTCCTTTGCTAGATGAGCTCTGTTCCTCTTCCAGAGATCGCTTCAGTAGTTTGTAGTGGTCTATCGATTTCACTCTGGCTACACTCCGTAATACCCTATCCTGGTCCAGGAGATGATGATCTCCACACTATCACGACAGGACTTCAAAATTCAAATGCGGTTACGAATTAGGAGCAAAAAGATCCATTACGAAAATCGTATCTTGCCTGCTCGGACCAGTCGATAACACAGAAACTTTTACATTTGTAAGTTGTGTGATGGCATTCACGTAATCCAACGCCTCCTTAGGAAGGTCTGAGAGATCCTGTATTCCATTTGTAGGCCGGTTCCATCCAGGCATCACCTCATAAACAGGTTCCAGTTCGGATTGGCTTTTTGAGCAGGTCGGCAAGTAATCAATGACCTCTCCATTAAGCCTATATCCGGTACATATCTTTATCTCATTCAGGTTATCTAGTACATCGATTTTGGTGATAGCAATACTGTCAACTCCACTAATTCTGACAGCCTGACGAACCAGTACCGCGTCGAACCAACCACAACGCCGTTTTCTTCCAGTGGAAGTGCCAAATTCTTGCCCATAATTTCCAAGAATATCCCCAACGCGTCCGGTATCTTCCGTCGGGAATGGTCCTTCTCCGACCCTGGTAGTGTAGGCTTTTGTGACGCCCAATACCCGATCCAGAGTACCAGGTCCGACTCCAGCTCCGATTGCAGCTTGCCCAGCTATCGTGTTCGATGAAGTGACAAAGGGATAGGTGCCATGGTCAATGTCGAGAAAAGTACCTTGAGCTCCCTCGAAAAGAATATTGCGCTCAGACGTGCTATACAATTCAATGAGTTTTCCTGCTGGAACTGCGTAAGGAAGTATTTCGTCTCTCACCTGCAATAGATCCTCTAACACGCAGGACGCCTCCAGTGGTGGAAGCGACGAAAAAGCAGTTCTGATTGCATTGTGGTGTCTCAGGATGGGCTCCATCTTGGCAGGAAGAGACTCGAAATCAATGAGATCCGCCAAGCGAAGAGCGCGTCGTCCCACTTTATCCTCGTATGCCGGACCTATGCCGCGACAGGTGGTTCCGATACGAAGTCCACCAGACTCCGCCTCGCGTGACGAATCAAGTTCACGGTGGAATGATAAAATCAATGATGTATTGTCGGCGATCATCAGGTTCTTAGAGTTTATTGAGACACCTTGATCCTTCAAGAGACCTATTTCCTTGACCAGGGCAAATGGATCCAAAACAACTCCACACCCGATCACACATAGCTTGTTCCGACGGATTATTCCTGAAGGCAACAGGGAGAGCTTGTACATCACTCCATCTGCTACCACCGTATGGCCGGCGTTATGCCCTCCCTGGAAACGAACTATTATATCTGCTTTTTCTGAAAGATAATCTATAACCTTACCTTTACCTTCATCTCCCCATTGCATTCCTAACACTACCACACTAGTCATTTTGCTTGCCTTTCGCTATGTTTCATGGGGTTACTGCGCAGTTCATTCGTGAATGAGTGCTGACAAGATTCATTGGGGATCGTGTTTTCGAGGTCGTGGGGCTTTAACTCATGCGTGTCGTCTTAGTTGAGCCTAGTACTGTCGGATTAGAGTGTGTGTCAAGACTTCTTGTGAGTGCAGGATGTTCTGTCTTGCCTTTCAAGGACAGTAGGTTGGCCCTGGAACATCTGGTTTCCGATCCGAATATCGATGTGTTAATCACCAGTTTTGAATTCCCTACGATGTCTGGATTGCGACTGTGCTCAGCAGCAAGGCAGATCTCTAAAGAGAAGAACCGTCAACTGTACATCCTGATGATGTCATCAGACAGGGACCAGGCTAAACTGCTCGATGCCTTGGAGAACGGTGCCGACGACTTTATCAGCAAACCACCAAATAGCCAAGAATTAACTGCCAGGCTGAAATCCGCAGAGAGGATGAAGTCAGCACAGAGTGATCTGATTCGTCTAGCTAAGCTAGATCCTCTCACTGAACTCTACAATCGTCGTGCTTTTTTCGAGTTGGGAGACCAGATTTGCAGTTCGGCCTCATCTGAGCGACCGGTTACCGCTATGATGTTTGATATAGATCACTTCAAGCAGGTAAATGATACTTACGGACACGATGCCGGTGACAAAGTGATCAAGCTAGTGGCCAAAGCAGCGACTTCCCTTCCGGGGATCTCAGGAAGACTGGGAGGAGAAGAGTTTGCCAGCATCTTCTTCGCAGGGGAGGAAATCGCGATGGAGTTGGCGGAACAGGTCCGGACAGAGGTGATGGAACACAACATCCAACTGGAGTCCAGTATTGAGGGAAGTGGAACTCAATTGCTTGCCGTGACGGTTTCAATAGGTGTTGCTGTGTCTCGTGTAGCTTCGGAGATGAACTGGATTCTCAAACAGGCTGACACGGCCTTGTACAGAGCCAAGCTCTCAGGACGAAACCGTGTCGTCTTGGTAGTGACATGATCCCAGAGTCGTCTTGGTAGTGACATGATCCCAGAGCCTATTGTAGAAGTATGAGTTTTTGGGATGTGTCTCTGGGCTCTTGCAGGTCCCTGGGCAAGTATGGTGTCGTCTATGTCTGAATCTGAAGTCGTTCACATCGTAGGAGCAGGTCTGGCCGGATCAGAAGCAGCCTGGCAAATTGCTTCCTCGGGTCTGAGAGTCGTGCTGCACGAGATGAGACCCATCAGACGAAGTGCTGCTCATCAGACTGATGAATTGGCTGAGCTAGTCTGTTCGAATTCCTTTCGTTCAGATGATGCAGAAGTCAGCGCCGTTGGTCTCCTGCACGCTGAGATGCGTCGGTTGGGTTCACTGATCATGTCTTGTGCAGATGCAAACCAGGTTCCAGCGGGTAGTGCGCTAGCTGTAGATCGAGATGGTTTTTCCTCCTCCGTGACACGTAGGATACGGTCTCATCCCCTTATCACACTGGTGCGAGGTGAGATAACGGAGATCCCATCATCTAGCTGGGACAATGTCATAATAGCGACAGGTCCTCTCACCTCTGATGCCCTGGTGTCCTGCATCTCCGACTTGGTAGGAGAAAAGGAGTTGGCGTTTTTTGATTCCATGTCTCCTATCCTGCACTACGACAGCATATGTAAGGAGACTGTGTGGAAACAGTCCCGTTATGACAGATCTGGCTCCACTGGTTCTGCAGGAGCCGACTACATAAATTGTCCGCTCAGTAATGAAGAATACTATGATTTTGTAGATGCTCTACTGGCAGGAGATAAGGTATTACCACCTGCTTGGGAAGGGGTTCCCTATTTTGAAGGATGCTTGCCAATCGAGATCATGGCACAACGTGGAAAAGAGACACTACGCCATGGACCAATGAAGCCTTTTGGATTGACCAACCCAAAAGATCCGACACGTAAGCCTTATGCTGTTGTCCAGTTGCGTCAGGACAATCTATCCGGAACTCTTTGGAATATGGTTGGGTTCCAGACCCAGCTCAAACACAAGGAACAAGTCAGAATCTTTCGTATGATTCCAGGACTGGAAAATGCTGTCTTTGCCAGATTAGGTGGCATGCATCGGAATACCTACATCAATTCACCCAAATTGCTCGACAGAAAACTGAGACTGAAAGCAGATCCCAGGCTGCGATTTGCAGGACAAATCGCCGGTTGTGAGGGATACGCAGAGAGTGCTGCTATCGGCTTGTTGGCTGGTCTTTTTGCGGTTGGGGATAAAAGAGGTGTATCGGTTTCTCTACCTCCTGTCTCTAGTGCTCTGGGAGCTCTGCTGAATTACATTACTGTTGGTCATGTTCTGGATAAGGGTGAGAAGTCCAGTCGATCTTTCCAGCCGATGAACGTCAATTTCGGATTGTTTCCTGGATTAGAAGAGAGGGTGGATCATTTTGATGCAGCCTCCAGGAGGCGGCCATTGAGGGGACGAGACAAACATCGGCTTATCACTCGAAGGGCCTTGATGGACCTTGAGGCCTGGATTTCCGCCAGGTGAGTTTCTCTTCCGGAGTCTGGATTGGCGCTGGACTACATCAGACTACATCGGGACTATCGTCAGAAGTCTGGATTGGCGCTGGACTACATCAGACTACATCGGGACTATCGTCCGAAGTCTGGATTAACGTGAGACCACATCAGACCACATCGGGACTATCGTCAGAAGTCTGGTAACGTGAGACCACATCAGACTACATCGGGACTATCGTCCGAAGTCTGGTAACGTGAGACCACATCAGACTACATCGGGACTATCGTCCGAAGTCTGGATTGGCGCTGGACTACATCAGACTACATCGGGACTATCGTCCGAAGTCTGGATTGGCGCTGGACTACATCAGACTACATCGGGACTATCGTCCGAAGTCTGGATTAACGTGAGACCACATCAGACCACATCGGGGCTATCGTCCGAAGTCTGGATTAACGTGAGACCACATCAGACCACATCGGGGCTATCGTCCGAAGTCTGGACCATATCTTGCGACTAGCCCTGGATTGTGATGTCGCCTCATTGAGAATGCTTGAATCTCACTGAGACACAGATACCAACTTTTAGACATGAGCAGTCCAGCAAAAAGTATAAAAGAAATAGCTTGAATCTAGTAATGTCTAATTTTACTGAAGTTTTATTGAAAATATTCCACTGATATTACAGCTTACTGCTCTCAGTTTCTTAAAGGGATGAGACTAGGATTACGGGTTGATGCATACAGTCTAGTCATAGGCAGTAGTTGCGAGCTTAGATAGAGTATCTTGTTCATCCCTGTTTCGTTAAAACAATGTATTTTGTAAAACCTATTCTTGATAGATGTAAAAAGATATGCTGTAGGTTAAGTAAGTGCTGGCGTGGAGCTGTTGCCATCACATTCACAGTGGCAGTATTGCCAATGCTACTCTTCACCGGTTGTGTAATAGACTACAATCGTGCAAGGACAGAACGAAATCGAATGCGAAGTGTCGTGGATGCCGTACTCCTAAACGCAGCTCAGGATATGCACGACATAAACAATCAACAGCTGTCTGATAAAATACTAGCTCAGATAGAAGCCTTGGCTGGATCGCAACACTCATACACTGTAGTTAAACCAATTAAAATCGACAGACCAAACCACAAAATTTCCGTAAAGCTCAGAGGAGAAGTCGAGTCTCGTATCGCCTATCTCTGTGGCAAGCAAGTTCTGGGATACGATTTCACCACGGAAGTCAGTTCCCCTCCAGAAGTGGAAAAAGCAGACGAGATATATTTCTTACTAGATGATTCTTCATCCATGCTGTTTGTCGATGATAAGGATGGTGGTGCCCTCTTTGAATCAAAATCCACTGAAGTAGGGAACCGTAGGTGCTCTTTTGCATGTCACCACATCGAAGATACTGGTAAGAGCCTACGCGATCTGGCTCATGAGCTAGGCACCAAACTGCGAATAGACACTCTAGGTGAGGCAGTTGAAGAGGTACTGAATACACTCGCAACATTCCAAGATGCAAACATTAAGCTTGGAATCTACTACTTTGCTGAATCCGTTTACATGTCAAACCATCCTTCGACGAAAGCTGGGACATATGCTCCAGGTCGATCTATGACTAACCTTCCTAAAAGACCGAGTGTCATTGATCTGAATACACTGTCTCAAGAATTGAGCGGATACGAAAATATGCGCGTTAGGAGGCAGACAAACCTCAAGTCAGTCATGGAGCAAATGGAAGAATTCATTGGTGATGGCGGAGATGGAACTGCTAATTCCGAGCCACGAAAACTGTTGTTGATGGTAACTGACGGAGTGAATGGCCACAGGGGAAATATTCCTTATGACAACGTTCCAATGCACCCTAGTTGGTGTCAGGGTCTGAAGGATAATGGGGTGACAATTGCACTACTTTACACGGGGTACCCTTACCTCCCGTACGACCAATTTTATTGGCAGGGTATAGGTAGGGCTATGTCTTTGATCGTACGGGACGAAGCGAGTTGGCAAAACGATACTCTCCCCCAAAACGAGCTTTCCATTAGCGGACGCGAATACCTTGATATCGCACTGCCAAAATGTGCATCTGAAGGCTTGTACCTTCGAGCAGATGACTCCGTCGCGATCAGAACTGCTATAGCACAACTATTGACTACTTGGCTGGAAAAATTGAGACTTACGAAGTAAAAATCATATCTTGAACTACTTAAGACTTGAACGGCGTAGGACTTAAGCTGAAATTTTACTCGTAAGGCTGGATATCTAGGGTATGGGATTTGGTGAATCCGTCATTGTGAATCCGGATGAAGATGGAATGCGTTTGCTTCGATTGTTTGAAAGACGCTACCCAAGTCTTCCAATCGGATTGGTGTATAAACTCTGTCGTACTGGTCAGGTGCGGCTTGATGGTAAGAGGACTGATCCTTCAGTCCGGGTGTCCAGTTCTCAGGTAATCAGGATTCCGCCATCAGTGACGATGAAGTCCTCTTCCATTACTTGCGGGGAGGGGGCCGCATCTGGTGGTGATTGTAGTCTCCATTCCCGGACAGACACCAGATCAGATGCTGAATTTCTCAGGTCCATCACACTTTATGAAGATGATACCGTGCTGGTACTAAACAAACCGGAAGGTCTAGCCGTGCAGGGAGGACCGGGTATTACTAAGTCTATTGATAGCATGTTGGCTTCTCTCACCTGTAGAAGGGGGCATGTTCCTCGTTTAGTCCATCGCCTCGATAGGGATACGGCTGGTTGTTTGGTGGTTGCCAAGCGTCGTTCAATCGCGGCAGAGTTGACTGGTTTGTTCCGTTCTCGCTCTGTCCGAAAGATATACTGGGCTCTGGTTATGGGGGTTCCCAGTGTGGAGCAGGGTAAGATATCCATTTTTGTCTCTTCTAGAAGAGTAGCTGAGCTGGTACGTGTCGTGGGTCATGGGGATGCTGGAGCCCTGCATGCAGTAAGTTACTATTCAGTCCTGGACAAGGCTGGATCGAAGTTTTCTTGGTTGACGCTTCAACCTGTCACTGGCCGGACCCACCAGTTGCGAGTCCAGTGTGCTCATATCGGACACTCCATTGTCGGGGACAGCAAGTACACTTGTGACATGCATGTTGATTTACCTAAAAGGGGTTCTTTTTCCAAATTGCATCTCCTTGCCCGTCGCGTTGTTCTGTCGATTCCGAGTACCGGACAAAGGCTGGATGTTTCAGCTTCTCTAGCACCCCATATGCAGTCTAGCTGGGATCTACTTGGTTTCGATGCGAACAGGTTTAGCCTCTAGCTGTTGTGTAGAGATAGGTTTTGGCAAGTTCACACACTAGCTGTTGCTTGGAGATAGGTTTTGGCAAGTTCACACACTAGCTGTTGCTTGGAGATAGGTTTTGGCAAGTTCACACACTAGCTGTTGTGAGGAGACATAGGTCTTGCTACCAGTTTTGGCCGATTGATCCTGCTTCTCATGTTAAGATTTACTACTTTGCAAGCATTCTCAAGCTAGCTTAGTCCATATGATCACAAATCTGGCAAGCTAAATGTAGTGGGCGAACAAAAGTATCCTATAGAACGATCGTTCAAACAGTACTTACAAGTGTTAATGAATGTTTAAGCTCCTGGTAAGCTTGACGATGCCTTGGATCCACTTTATCTTCTGCTTGTCGGTGGGGATCTAATACTCTGATTGCTTTGATGGAGATGTGCTATTTTGCTTGGTTTGCACTATTCTGGCGAGAAATATCGCAGGATAATAGTTTGCAGGTTGTATCAGGATGTCTTTCGCTCGAGTGTAGATTTTAGGTGAGGAAGCCGAAAAAAAGATTTCGGTTAGCGATTATGTCATTTATTTCTCGCGTTTATGGAGTGTGTCGTGATTTTGCTAGGTCTAAAAGCGGAGCGGTGGCTATCATAACTGCTGCTGTTCTGGTTCCAGTCCTAGCTCTTATGGGGTTCGTAGTAGACTACAACATAGTAAGAGCTGAACGCAATCGCATGCATGCTATACTGGATTCCGTCCTCCTGAGCGCCGCACAGGAGATGAGCACTCAGACTGATGAACAGCTCAGACGCAGAATACGGGCGCAGCTAGACGAACTAGCTGACCGACCTGTACACTACCGCACCCTGGGACCAATCACCATAGATAGAAATCGTAGAGCGATTTCCACAATCGTGGATGGGTCAACATCCCCATTCTTCGGAAGACTCTACGGTAAGAGGAGGCTGGCGTACAGTTTCATCACGGAAGTAATCGCTCCGAGCGAGAGGAGTTACGACGAAATTTATTTTCTGTTGGATGATTCTGCTTCTATGTTGTTTACCGCTGATGATGAGGCCAGCAAGGTTTTGAAGGCGGAACAGATACGATTTAAGAAAAGGAACCGATCCAAGGGATTGTGTATCTTCGCCTGTCACGCTCCCAGCTATAACGATGTGGATCTCGGAAGGGATGAAACTGGACCTCTTATCAGTTCTCGGGAAATTGCACGCAGAAAGAATGTAAAGTTGCGTGTGGATATTTTGGGGGATGCGATCCAAAATGTATTGAGTAGTGTATCCGCACTTCAGGAGGATAGTGTCAAGCTTGGGATCTACTATTTTAGCGAAGATGTTTACATGAGGGATGATCCTACGACAACTGACTTATATGCCCCTAAACCTCTTGGGAAGCGCAAGCCTGTGCTACGACCTCCCGAACGCGTAAATGTGAATCTCCTGAAAAGTAATTTGACTGATTATGAAAACATTCGCATTGACAGGCACACGCATTTTAAGCAAGTCCTCCAAACAATGACGCGGTTCGTCGGGCCGGCTGGAGATGGCAGCAGTGCTGCCAGTCCGCGAAAATTAGTGTTAATGGTTACTGATGGAGTGAACGGCACCAAAGAGGGGACAAATCTTGCCAATCTCCCCGTTAACCCTGAGTGGTGCTCTCAATTGAAGCGTAATAATGTTTCTCTTGCTGTGCTTTACACCGGGTATCCTCATGTTCCAGCTGATCCTCAGTACCGTGTTGGTATCGGCCAAACCATGTTTGACATAAGCAGAAGGGACTTGTGGGAGAATGGAGCTGTGGAGCAAGAGAATATGTCCTTGATCGGGCGTGACTACCTTCCTATCGCCTTGAGGGATTGTGCTTCCCCTGGCATGTTTGCTCGAGCAGATAAATCAGATGAAATCATAAATACCTTTGAGGGGTTGTTGAGGTCTTGGGTAGATAAGTTAAGAATTTCAAAATAGATCCATGTATGGATCATCCAGGCATGTCAGGTGCTCTGTTGCTGGTGATTACAAGCCTGAGGTGTCTGTGTAGTGCTGTCCGCGAGGGCGAGATGTAACCCAGTCTATCCATTTGGACTTACTGATATTCGCGCTGGTAATCAAGCATTGGGTATTGAAAGCTGCAAGCATCAGAGCAGCGACATTACGACGATTCCCCTCTGGAGAGTGCAATCGTTCGATTTAGGGATACCATGCGGCACTCGATGCCTGAAACCACAATCATCTTAGGATGCAGGCCTTCGATCTAGGAAAGCCTGCCTCGAGCAAGTAAAATGCAAACATCCCCGTCAGGAGAACGCCTTCCCCCGATCGAGGAGAAGACAGCAATCGAGCAGCGAAAACACGGTCATTTTCGTCAAGACAAGGCACTCCCTCGGTCTAGTAGATGGAAGAGCTCGAGCAGTTAAAATGCAAACAGCCTCATCAGGAGAACGCATTCCCCTGATCTAGAAGAAGACAGTAATCGAGTAGCGAAAACACGGTCATTTTCGTCAAGACAAGGCACTCCCTCGATCTAGTAGATGGAA
>Ga0056115_1000692_pt1 | contig 14989 bp, 17 predicted proteins | sample WorMetOlspDAHAB1_FD_77007 | JGI IMG/M metagenome (GOLD analysis project Ga0056115, IMG submission 77007) | Marine gutless worms symbiont microbial communities from Max Planck institute for Marine Microbiology, Germany - Olavius sp. DAHAB.1 ...
GCGCTATATAAGTGTTACGCCTTTTAGAGCGTCTGCTTATACAACAATGCATACACTTTTTTTCTATATACCGGTAATGCAACAAAATTACACGTCAGCTTTGCAACAGAAACGCGATCAGTACAAGAACAAGACAACAGATTACCGCCATGCTTCGGTTGACACATTTGGCCGTGAGAACAAAGCCGGGCATGTGTGTTGGCACGTTGAGGCGACGAAAGTACCATACCTGTTGAAAACAACAAGTGCTACTGATCCACTGATCGACTGACTGACTGGGGTTTATTAGCACTTTCAGCAAGATAAGGCTGTATCGTGAAGTGAGTAAGGTTTCAACGTCCTACCCGACACATGATAGGTCATTTCGGGAACAATTTTTACATGCTACATAGACCAACCAACAGTGTCAGAGCACTGAAGGACAAAATGGTCTGTTGACATTTAAAGGATCAATCTTATGAAAACTGGCTCCAAAAAAAGGTGTCCAAAAGAAAGTAATAAAAATTTTAAAAGTACATAGTGCCAAAAAATCATAGTTTAGACAAAAGGTTAATATCAGTGAGATAGTATAAAACATAACCTACAGGAGAATACATTAATCTGTATGAATGATCACAATTATGGAAGTATTGTTCCTACTGTGTACATATTTCTCCACAACGATGTGCTCGACTGTTAAAATGCATTTACGATGTTCACATGTAGGAGCTAGGTTTCTGTTATCTTTACAATCCCCTGCATTATATCACTCAATATCTGTGGCTCAATGTCTTCGCTATTGTTAATGCCAATGTTCAGACAATCGTCAACTTTGGTCATAATTTCAGACTCTTCGTGGCCCTATTTACTTTTTGCATCAGTAATAATAGCAGAACTTGGATAATCAGATATGGTCGTCAAGAGTCTCTATCACTACCAAACTGAAGCCGCATAATACGTGCATTCCACCCAATTTCCTGTACAACTCGCAGAGTACTGGGCAGTTACAATGACAGATGGGCATAACATTGATGCTCTCAAAAATTTTAAACACGAAATGAACAGGAGTTCACAGCTTCAGTGCTCAGTGATTCGCGCAAGTTATTATATAAACAACAAAAATAATTACGAGATAGTACGTCTAAAGCAGGAATTTTTCCGTTAAGTGTTACCGACAGCGAGACTAAAAAGATGACGCAATTACAACACAGCTGACCAGGTTCCAGTAAATGATCGGGTGATGGTCGATGAACTCGGGCGAGTTGAGGCAGCAGGCGTCTCCATACTGATCGAGCACGTTCTCCATCTCTTTCCGCAAAACCAACGGACTCAGATAAGGTATGGTCAGCGGATCCAGCTGAATGCATTTCTTAACGCTGTAACAAGTTACACAACTAGAACGATAGTAATCATTATCATTATTATTGCTATTGTTGTATTACTGTTATTTACGCTTACAAGCACAAAGCTACACCATCCGACATAGGTAAAAAGCAAGCATATTAAAGCTCACAAGTATAGCAACATGTAATAATAACAATAATAATAATACGACGACGATATTGACAGTGCTATCATCTATCGCACAAGGCCATAAGCGAGAGTTCACTCGGGTCCTCTGAGTGAAAATCTGTCAACATCAGGTGGCTGCTAACTCACAGTCCAAGCTGCAAACTTGACCTTTTCTTCAACCTGCTATTATCATCATTAGTCAACAGCTGAATAGTCCAAACGTACACAATCAGAAAAAAACTAACATGCTTTCTGTTGCTGGCAGAATAGAAGAACTGGCCAAAAATTGAAGCAAAATGTGAATATATAAGTATAAAATATATAAAACATATAAAAGAAGGGTTGACGCTTCTAAGATGAAATAAATTGCGCGACTATTCCCAGCAATTTTTAGCATCGAAATATACACCACAGGAAACAAACTAAACTTCTTCACACAAACTATACTGGTACTGTAATTCTCTCCCATTAGTTAACGGGTAGAAGGAATTTTTAACACTGGGTCCAATCAAAACCTGGGCTGCAGAAGCCAAAATTAGAAAATCGTAATTGCATTATAACAATAACGGGAAACAGGAAAGTACAAATTTTCTCTACAAGAAAAATCCCACAACTATCTCCGGACTTTTCCCTCATCCTGAATTCTCCAACTTCCGCATTTCCAGACTTTTCCAACTGCTGGAGAAACGGAAAATACAAATTTTCCCGGAAAATAAGTCCTACAGCTTTACCCCGACCCTTCACCGACTTTCGCTTTCTCCCCAACTTTTTTCCTGACCGCTTTTGAATTCCTCAACTTATCCAGGTTTCCAGATTTTTCGGAAAGATAGTGGCAACCAAGCTAGAGAGAGCTAGATGCATACCCATTATCCTGCTTGCTGTCGCTGTTGAGAGACGCAACGCTGGACTGATCATCGACCCTCGTGTCGCCGCCTACACTTGCTGCCGCAGCAGACCCAGCTCGCGGATCGGTCCGAGAAGATGCCGCCAGGGAGAACTCGCTCGTCCATCGCCGCTGGTCCAACGCTCGGCTTTCCGCCAACTGACTCTGCAAGTCACTACCAGCACCGGCACTCCTGCTCAAATCGGTTGAACCCCAACGCCGACTAAGATCGGAAGTCAATGGCCGCCGGTCGCAGGAGATTGCCCGACAGACTGCCGCCTCACCGCTGCCCACGGCATTGATGCTGATATGAACCGAAGGAGGGCCGACCAAGAGTTCGGAGGCGGCAGCTGTGGGTTCCACCGCAAGGTCGTTATCGCTCGACATCGCGACGATACAGTTGAGAGGGTCGGACGGTGGCAGCGGAGTCGCAACGCCTTCGGAATCCGGGAGATCGACGACGCCAGTCTCGACGCCACTGTCAGTCGACGGCGCCGCCGTGTCCTCGAGGATGGCCGTCACTGACGTCGGCTCGCACGGAACGCGGCGGCTGTTGAGAACGCACGTTGGAATGCCGAGGGCCGACTGGACGCTCAGCATGCTGTCCATGGACTGGCTCAGGTTGGTTAAAGACGGGCGGACGGAGTGACGGAAATCCTACGCAAACAGAGAAAAGCAGTAGCGGTTTGATGCTTGGGAGTTGGGGGCACAGCCCCCCCTCCCCCGTTTTGTCCCAGGCCCCCCACTTTTGTAGCGACATACGAATCGCTCCATCTTAAACGGCCACTATAACGTTAAAATCTGAAAAGTACTTTAACATTTTGTTTCAGCTTCTGGGGACTGTCCCCATACTGGGGCTTTGCACCTAGACCTCACCGGGTGACTTTTGTTCACCAGGCTTCCTGACCCACATTCTTACCGAGGGCCTTTGTCTCCAGATTTCATAGGTTAAAAACTACCACCAGAGAAGAGTGCCATATAGTCCGCAGGTCAAAGACTAACAGCTGAGAACTGAAACCAAGAATTATTGATAATAAATTCTGTGATACAACCACTATGCCATAACCACAACATACATAATATATAAAACATGTGGCTTGTCAGCCTCAAGCAACCACATAATAAAGGTGCAATAATTATGATAATAAAGACAAATGCTGAGAAAATTCTAGTACGAACTAACAGCTGTCCTTGCATAACAACCTGATTAAAAATGTCTAATATTAAGATTAACAGTCATTAGGGTGAGTTTTTTGCCGTGAATTTTCAGATGCAGAAGTGAATTTGGCCTTTGTTAGCTATTATGGTACATCACTGACTGTTTTTAGGAAATGCCTCAACACCCATCTTTTCAACTGTTCCTTCCCAAATACCTTATCGTACCCGCACAGTGACTTTGTCACGTCAGGCAATATAACTGATCTACTTATTTACTTATTTAGTTACTATCAAAAGTGTCACTTACTCGGATGTATATCTGAAGAAACGGTACAAGCTTCGAACCGCAGAACTGACAACTACAAGCACACATACAGCAAACGTGTGATGCAATATATAATGTTAATTTATAATTTACCAAGTTATTAAAGCCATTACATTAATGAATTCAATGTCATAGTAAAACCTACAAAAAATCCATGAATTGAGCATTACAGAAGACATATTCAAACCGGGTTCCCACTGAAATGCTGGGACAAAAAGTAAGGACTTTTTAGTGGCCTGCAATATCAGATATTAGGACCTATTTTCTCAAAATGATTTTGAAAGCAAAAAATTATGCTGCAAATGTAATGTCCAAGACGACATGAACGTCAAATATCAAAACTCACCTTTTCCAGCCAGCTTTCCCTTCCCACAAGCAACTAACTCCAATGCTTCCGATTTAATTGTGACAACTGGAAGGCAATATAATATGTATTCAATCCATCTTGTCTCTTACAAATGAAACATATACTTTGTCATGAGGTTGGCATCTTGAATGGCAAATACAGACTATAGAGTTATTTTATCATTTTTATGCATGGGGTGACAGTGACGTCGTTCTGCCTACCATTTTAGAGGTATACTGTGTCACAGTGTTATAAACTTACGTATGCTCGCAAACTGTTGTGTGTGAAAATATACGCAATCTGCAAAAAACCTTTATGGTAGCAATTTCAAATTTCACACTTTAATCTACTCTTGTTCACATTAAGTATACCTCCAACATGGCGGCGTGGTTTTATGCACAGTTCACTGACGTCACTGAATGCATACCGGTAAAAAAATTTAGCATATCAGTTGCGATTTGACTAAGTTTACCACCAAATGCCAAAAGGGTCGTTCTCTGAAAGGTAAAAAAGTAACATTGCATAATATGCTGCTTAGCGTCTGGATGGCTCAGTGGTTAGGACGTCGGTCTCTGGCTGGCTGGCGGACTTTTCTTGATCTATCCCTGATCTACAGTATAGTTTTAATGTGACCACTTCGAGGGTCAGGTGTCCGCTATGGGTCAACCAAACAAGCCAACTCAGCCTTCGGGTGAGTGAGTAGAGTTTAACGCCCCACCCGACACAATATAGGTCATTTCGGAGGCGGGACTCAGCCTTCCATCCTTTCGGGGTCAGTAAATGAGTGGTAATCCATGTAATTACATGGATTATGGGGGTGGAGACCAGTAAACGGCAGACCAGTGTGGCGTATGGTTGGTTGGTTGGTCGTAGGTCAATCTGTGGTCGCAGGCTTAGCTACGGCCTATGGACTGTACGTACACTGTCTGTGACTTGGACAGAGCCGCTGCAGCTGCGGTATGCGGCTTGTGGCGATATACAAGTGTTATATGCCTATGCCTCTGTGGTCACATACTTTGGTTTGTAGCCAGTCTGCCATCTTAATGGTCAACACCACAGTAATCTATCCAGTTCTAGAACTGGTTGTAAGTATATTTACATGACAAAGTGAAAGGCATACATCGTATTGAGGTTGGAGTCGTCGGCAGTCCAGCCGGCAATGATCTCTTCGTCGTACAGAAGGTTATCGCACGTCTGGCACCGGGACAATGAACACATGTCAACTTCGATGGGGCATGGAGAGGCCGAGGACGCAGCCGAGGTCTCGAAGTTGCAGGTCTCCGACTGCGGAATACTCTGGATCGAACTGCGAAGGACCGTCGACGACTGGTCCACTGTGGACCCACGATCACTGGACTCGTCCGCATTCGACGGAACCTGACGGTCAAGTACTGAACCGCTCTGAACGCCTGTCAAACAAGGATACAGAGATTCAGCAGTTTGGAAAAGTAGAGCTGCATTCACATGTATTTGTTTGGTTGACTGAGACTCCAGCACCTAGTGACTTCTGTTTTTAGTGTGCTATAAGATGCTCTTATTTACTTACTTACTTACTTACAAAGGGATAGTTGGTTTAAAGAAAATAGCACATTATTATCATTACAGAGCACATGACTGAAGCATAATTAGGAAGTATTGTGCATTTAAGAAATTACGTTCAATAGAAATTATAGTGTTGTTAAAAGGTTGCTAACAGCGAGAAAGTTTGAAAAAATATTACTCATTGTGGAATTTATCAACTGATCCATCTCTTGCTCGTGTGTTGCCATTATAGTATGTTGAAACTGAAATGAAATATAATGACTTGTTTTTAGGAATGCCCAGAAAATTACCTCTTCAATCAGCCTTTCCCCTACCCTGTCTGAATACGGTGTTGAATGCACAGAAAAGGTCACGATGAAACAACACATAACACACCCAAACACTATCACAAGTGTAAGACAAATAAACAGCACAGTACAAAAAACTGTGATTTTTTAAGTTTGACACCAAAATTAAAGCTTATGGCAGTGAACAAGCATGTTAGTCAATCAGCAGCGCACATAAAACACTATCACATGAACTGACTTTCAAGCAAAGTCGAGTATTAAAGTGAAACACTGAACACTGTTACAGCAGCAATCATCCATTGTTGTTACAATAAATGGATTTTAAAAAGCTGTCACGAACGAAAAGTAGGTGCCACAAGACAATTGTGTCATAGTTAATATCAAACAGAAACATGTAAAAACACTAAAAAAACTATTAAAAAAATTACTAAAAAAATGGCACAGTGCTACAGTATATCTGAGATGACCGATCACTAAAAATAGAGAAAGAAAACTTGCAGTGCAATGACACACGTGCATGAGAAAATACTCAAATAAACTGCATTTTAAACATTTTAGCACTGTTCAGATTGACATGGCATCAAAAAAAACATAGAAAAATGTAACATAACGAAAACCAAACTTATTAACTGCATTCCGGGAGAAAAAAACAGCTCAAGATATCACTGCAGTCTGCAGCACAAGAAAACTTGAATATAATCAACCATATTAATGGAAAAAATGGCTAAAACCTTTTGCCTCGGTCCAAATGAACTGCATGTCATAAATGTTCAGAAACAAAGACACAATAAACAAAAAAAAACAAACTAAAAAGGAACCGAAACTCACAGGATAAGAAATCACAGAGACAAATGCAAGAAAAAACTTGGGGGAGGGGAAACCCGTATTAACGGTTGAAAAAGTCGCCGAAAACCTTCGTCACAGTTCGGGTGAACAGCGCGATCGCAGTGCTCAGCTTCCGTATCGCTCTCCTCCACTTTTCCGGCATCACCTTCCACCGCCACCGTCTCATCCTCTTCCGTTTCCTCATCCTCGTCCTCATCCGCCTCATTGGTGATGCCCCAAGACTCGATCATCACGTCGCGCATTGTCATCGTCATCGATTCCAGGCTGCTCGCAAAACCGAGCAGCGCCTCGTTCGACTGAAGCGACTTCCAACCCCCGAGAACGCTCGTGACTACAAAAAAATTGTCGCAGACGGCGACAACGACAACAACAAACGCAACTCCAGAGCGTGCAAACTCGCGGCAAAAAAAAACAACACCAGTATAACAGTTAGTCGACCAAACGAACACAAGTTTTACAAACAAACAGAAAAAGATGCCTCAATACTGAAATAAGTCTCCGTTTTTTGGTCGCCGGTCATCTGGGCAACAGATGACGGGCTGACAAACCAACTGGGCAACAATCAACTGGACAACAAAAAACGATGCCAAAATCTAACCCGAATCTTAATTAATGCTAACCCGAAATTTTGTCACTCAGTCGTATGATATCTTGCCTACTTGAATGTTGCCTGGATGTTCTGTTACCAAGATGACGCATATCCACTTTTTCATCTCATGTGTCTTGTTTTTGTCGTTTTATATTTCCGTTTTGTGTATGCCTTTATTTACGTTCTGCTGGCGATTTGGCAAATAAACTCCATACAAGAAACTCCGATTTTTCGACGTAAAATGTGCGGCTACATCTATCCACTCCTAATTCTAGCTACTCCACTGCATTTGTACATCAGCCACCATATTGCCTAAGTTTGTCTGGGAACAGACGCCCACAAAATGAAACGTCTCATAAGATCTAAAATCTACTAACACAACACTCATATGCCATTGGTAACTCAGAAACTATTCAACATAATAACGACGAAGATTTGTTAAAGTCATGCAAAAAGTCAAGAAAATCAGTTAACGTGAGCGACAGTGAGGTGAAGTCTTGCACAACATGCTTTCCACTGACCATGCATGCGAAAACAAATAACGAAACTGAAATGGAGTAGCAGTGGACACTACTGGACGTTGTCCAGCATACCTATGTGACACTGTTCACCCAGTTAATCCAACTGTCTACGTTCCTCCACAATAACAGCACCCACACCTTCTCCATTGCCACAACCCTCACCAAACTCGCCCACTGAGCCAGCCTACTACATTTCTGGTACCAGAGCTCGCATCTCATATTCCTCAGCATATACGACAACTCACTGAGATGGCTGTTTTTCTGTGACAACTGAAATCTCACTTTTTAAGTTGGCCTTTAATACTTAACTGTTTTATTGACCCTTTTAATTTTACTGTAATTAGCGTACACTAAATACTCTATTTAATATTATTACCTAGAGGGGAGTAGAGTGCCGTTGGAACCCTCAGACGACTTTTCCCCGACTGCGACATCACTGTACTGTCCGGCACTGTTCTGGCAACAGGTTCGGTGCCCTCGCTACTCTCTGTGGCATCCTCTGTTTCTGGACTTGCGGAGTCGACTGAGTCAGACGCGACAGCAGTGGGAGTTGCGTCGCCGCCGACATCTGCTAGGACCTCCGGGCCAGATCCTGGCGGCATGACTTTCGGCGGCTGCGGTGGCGGCACCATAGATTCGCGAATCTCGCGGTATTTTGTCGCAAACCGGGATGCAGCCGACCGGAACGTGCCGCCAAGAATCGACGTTCTCGGAGACGCGGACGAAGGCCGCGTGCCGGACTCGAGCGGAGTTCCGGCGGTGGACATCAGCACCGACGTATTGTGGTGTGCGGACTCGGCCGAGAGCCGGTTCAGGCTGCTGCACTTGCGGAGCGAGCTGTCGGTGGCGGCTGCCACCCACGACGTGCGGCCAATGGCGTCTTCGCTAATGCGCCGCATCAGAACGCTCTCCTCCTCCATGAGCGCCGACTTCACCACATCATCGCTGCTGCGCGATGTGCGCGGGTCGGTCACGGTCTTGCTCGAGGTCGACGTCACGGTGCTGGTGAACACGCCAAGCGGATCGTCCTGGGTGATCAGCGTCCGGACAACGTGGACCGGACTGCCGACGGGTGACAGAAGACTTGGCGCAGCAGTCTCGGCATTCAGGTGGGTGGCATCAACCGTTGTTTCAACATTCGCAGAAGGGCCGCCAACATCCGGTTTGACGCCGTGTGCCACGTCGACACTATCGGGTGTCGTAACTTCACTGCTGTCGGGTCCCTCCGTCGAGACGCTGGTTCTCTGGTCGCTTGTTTCGTTATGTTCACTGACTGAGGAACATGGGTTGTGAGCAACAGCACTGACTGGTTCTTCTACGGCAGAAGCCGAATGTTCTGCATCTGGTTCTCCCTCTGTAAGAGACACAGCAGCTGCAGAACAGTCAAACGGTGTTTCCATCCTACCAATTCTGTTAACAGTGAATGTTAGCGAGAGCCTGCTAACACCAATCTAAAACAGTTATAATTATGGTATCCTAATTTTTGTGAAATCACAGCAACTTTGGCAAACATCTGTCGGGTACAGACAGGTATTCTGCTTTCCTCCCCACACTCATATTGACATCGCTCTTTAAGTTCTTTGTCTACACAGTGTTCTAAAATTAGTGAGACGCATTATACTGCTAGAAAATGAACTACACTGCAAACTTGTTATATTACTCATTCTGGGAGTCAAGCAAAACGAGCATTATAATGAAATGCAACTTTTAAATGGCGTAAAACGCATAGTAATGGACTGGTAGATCACGTGGGAGAATAATAAATAACATCAGTTCGAAAACAGCAAGCAACAGTGTTATAACTGGAGAACTCATAAATTAATTATGAAACGTAATAACGTAATGTACACTGGCATAAAACTCATATGATTAGTAAGATGTCAGAGTAATGAAGAATAACACCATTGTTTAATGGGATCCAACGTCCCATTAGCGTTATAACCGAATAAACGCTCCAAGTTCCAACGACGAGTGTTATAACGAGGTTGCAGTGTATTACTATCAGCAACGAAAAAAAGCACAAATGTACCATAAATATTCAGCTTATCATATTTTTGTTCCACTTTTTCAACTTGTATTAATCGAAGACACAAAACCATGAATACAAATGCTAGTTAACCGATAGTTTCTGAAAAAAAAGTCTACCATGCAATCTGCCAGCATCCTCAGACCGGGAGACAGATCCCACGGCCACATCAGACGTGATGGCAGCAACAATGTGATGAGCATCTTCAGACGACATAGAATTGTATCCTCGGTCGCTCAGTCCGCCCACTGAAATTCAGCATTTGTGCAATCATTACCACCCGCAGCAATGCCGGCACTGCGCTTGTTAGACGGGGCTGATTAGGGTCCCTTCCTCCGTTCCAAACTTTGCAAACGATCAGTCTAAATATTGGGATTTTTGGGGCAAAACAAAAAATTTTGAAAAAAAAGTATCAAACTTTTTTCGTCCCATAGGGTCGTTTCTACTGCACAATTCCACGAAATATGAAAAATTTCATCACATATTCACCCTTAGCAAGATCTTAAAAATCTGGCAAATATCAGCAAATAAATTTCGGATTTGTAAAAAAAAACTGATAGACTCCAACCTTGAAATTAAGTACAATTGCAGCTTTGGTCTACCCTATGAAATATCATTTTCATAATCATTATATCATCAACAGAGAAGTTGACAAAATGATCCCAGGTTGCCATTCTGTCTAGATATGCGTTTTTGCATCGGTGAAAAAATGCAGACAAATATTTGCGCAGTTCTGACAGTAACGGAGCTACATAAGCTCCATTCAGATTCAAAATAAACTCAAAGGGAGTTACTACACCCCCAACATTATAGGTCTGCATATACAATCTACACATGCAAAGCGCCGACTGCCACTGTGTGTCCCGACTAAAGTTACCATTAGTGGTATCAGGATGGTATTAGCAAACAACGGCTCAATACAATCATCTATCGTTAAATCTGCAAAAATTAGGATATTTCAGTACATTATTGCCTAACAATTGCTTCAATTTATGTGCTTCCAATCAACAACTCAATACAATCATCTATCGTTAAATCTGCAAAAATTAGGATATTTCAGTACATTATTGCCTAACAATTGCTCCAATTTATGTGCTAACAATTGCTTCAAATTATGTGCTTCCAATCACCGGAAAACACAGATGTACTAAATGCAGTCAGATATCTATAATTGTTGGTTTTGTCGTTGTTGTCAGCTATCAGAGGAAGAACAAATGCGCGACAATCACAAGCTGAGGCCGTCAGCCAGCCCAGTGCTCAACCGGAAACTAAAGAATACGGAGTATCTATCGGAGAGTGCGATTCATCCTAGCCAGAAAAGTGTTAAAATGCGAAACTGACAATACCTTCAAAAACAGATAGCCTACATCTTATGTAATTCACCCACAGACATTATATTACCATACTATGAGAAGTATACTCACTTCCGGCAACAGTGTCATCGTGAACCGTTAGCTGGTCCACCTGCAGATTCTCCTTCGAATCGCCCGAGGTCGACCACATCACACGACTTCGGCTGGGGCCGACGGTCTGCTGCTGTGGCGCATTGTCGGCGACGATTATGGAGTGGCTTGATGTTGCCACCGGACCGGCACTGCCAGACTCCGAAGCGCAAGTATCCGTCATGCTGTCCACGCTCTGGTCGTCGTCGTCATACTCCGGGTCGTCGGAGCTGGAGTAGAGGGACGGTCGGCGTACGCGCTGGTCTCCGAGTGCTGTCCGAAACTGTGCCACCGCAGTCACGACGTTCCGCAGTTTCATCCACAGCTGGAAGCCGGTTGCCAACGAACCGGTTGGCCACTTGCTTTCGAGCACCGCCTTCATACGGACAAAAGCAAAAGGCATAAAGGCAAAGGCACAGAACTATATAGCGCCACAAGCCACATACAGCACCGGCCCTGTGCTTCACAAAAGCTTCACAAACAGAGCCAGCATACAGCCTAGGATGCAGCCTCAGCTGGCGCTCACAGACTTAAGACTGCAGCTATACGTTGCCTTAGTCTGCCAGGTTCCATTCAATCTATGTAATTACATGGATTACAACTCGCTTACCGACCCTGCACCTCTGAAGTTATGACCTTATGGCGATATATAAATCAGTTTATTATTATTATTAATTTATTATTGATGGAAGGCTGAGTTGGCCTAGTTGGCTGACCTATAGCACAAAATTTATCCACAAAGTGGTCACCTGTCAACCATAGCTTAGGCATAGATGAGGGATACTCTGCCGGCCTAAGAAAGACGTCCTAACAACTGAGCTATACCGCCAACCATCCTCGACCAACAATCTATCAATATATTGTACTATAAAAGTAGTCAGTTCTTGTACCATTTCTAAACATTTCAGGCAGTTGCCGTCAACTTTTAAACCGCTTCTGTCTGACGTTTTACCGCCACTAGCTAAATTCAAAACTTTTTGAGGTCTTCTTCTCATTAAAAAACAATATGAGGCATTTTTAAGAGTTCAAAAAATCAATGCCATTTCAAGGCCAGCCTTGACTTCCAGGCCAGCGCGGGAACCCTGCTGGTTCCACAACAATGACAATGCTCACCTTATTGTAGAAGCCGTAAGTGATAGCATTTGGAAGGACTCCGCTTTGGCGCATCGCAAACAGCACCTTGACGGCCAACACTGGCTGATGATAGAGGCCACACAGTTGCATCAGAACCCGATAACATACCTACAAATGAAATGCTAACACTAGTTAGCTATCCACTGTTAACATTAGAATTGGTGAACAGTTTTATGCTTACACACGATTTAACTTTATTTTTACGAGTGCAAAGTCAGCAGTAGTCCGGCACAGAATGTTTCGGCTTACGTTTTTACTATTCTCTTTTTCGGGATTTTGTGCAAACATAGTGAAAAATAAACTACATATGCCAGTTTCATGAAATAACTTATTCTTACAAGGGACTATTATGACAAGTTGGTGTCTGTATCCTACATACACAAAAGAGAAATTTGTGAAATCTAGCCACTGGGTAATCTGCCGAGATTAAAACCACGAAACCACTACAATCACCCTACTGTGGTAGTTTTGTTGGTTTTAATCTGATGTCTGATGTTCTTCAGTGTCTCGTATTATATGCATTTATTTTTAAAATTAGCTTTTTTTAAATTTTATAGTGTGTTCTGATTTGATGTTGAATGTACTATGTGTCCAACGTATATCTGAATAAATGAACAGCTCCCACTGTTTAGTAAAGGCCGCAATAACACGTATGGATGAATATACAAAGAGGACACAATGCATAAATGAACTATGGAGATGTCTACCCAATTCTTCAAGAACACACACAGTAAGTAAGTAAGACCTGATGATGTTTCAAAACCTCATCTGGCGGTTGAAGCTTAGCGGCCTGCATACGAAGAAGCACATCGTAAGCGGCTCTCAGTGCCTTGGTCTTTGAATGCACCGTCTTCATGTAGCTCGGCAGGTGGATGAACCACAGACTGTAGCAATGCCACAGCAGGCACCTACCACAGAAAAACAGCATCGACAACGATGATACTTCTCAACCTCATTGGCAAAAAAGAGGCAATACACAGCACAATATAAATCTTTCATTATTATTTAGTTTTAAACCTCGGTATTACCGATCCCGAGTCCTATAAACAATAAGCTAAAATCAAAAGTTGAATGGCTAGAGGTCCAGTTCTTTGTCGACAGAAACAACGCTCCCGTGAATTAAAACGGAAATGAATCTGTCACCTTTGAAAAAAGAACGTCTCGTGCAAGTCGTCGAAGGTGGCAGTAAAGTGTTTGCCAGAAGTGGTAAGGAAGGAGAAAGTACTTGAACTGAACACATGGTGAGATTCAATTGCAATGAGGCGGATGGTGAGACCCACATATTTCTCCTTTTTTTATTATGTTATTTTATTGGCATACGAGCACAAAGCAGTGGGCACTGAACAATGAAGTTAAGAAAGAGTAAATAACTGATTAGAAACAGGTTAGCCGGCTGTGAACGTGTGTCCCTTTTGCAACGATGCTGATAAATTGCTGGAATAGGCAAGTAGTCTCTCTGGAATCTCCTGCGATGTTGGTCACCCGCCTTCCCAGTTCCTGGACTAGCTCAATTCGATTATTATTATTACGTCTTGCGCTCCCTTGTGCCCATCTATGCAGCTGTACTTTTTCCGAAACATCGGTGCAATTATGTGGCTTGATAACATAGTGGTGAAAATGTTTAACCCGCGTTTTCATAAGGTAATGGGGTTAAGTCATCACTTTACTGCAAGTTTCTGATCCCACATGGGTACAAACACCCATTCGGATATACACCCCAACATGCCGTCCAATACAGGTATGAATACACCGCCGACAAAAAAGCTATATAAAGCATACCAATATATTCAGGCAAAATGTGGCAGAAACTTGCCTTGCCCAGAGGGACGGATTGTCCGCTTGCTTTGCCGACAACTTCTGCATCGCTTTCACTTCCTGTTTTGTCCGGCGAGTCATAGGGCTGTACGGACAAAGCTGTCCTGCCAGAAGACCAGATGTTAAAGTCACCGATGGTCGTCGGGCAGGCAAAGCCGGCTGCGGGACTGAGCTTGGAAAGAGGTCTGCATCCAGCTCGGGAAATCCTCGGTAACTGGTAAAACACATTAGCGCAGGAAAAGTGAAATACAAAGAATGCTATTCTTAGTTAATCGACATAAGGCATAATGTAAAATTTTAAAAAAAACAGAGTGACCACTCCAGACACTTGTGAAATTCCCTGACAATTACCTAGGTATGTTAGGCACTGTGACCCATGTTAATTTGTATTTATAATATCATGCCTGTACTACTACTGTTAACATCAATGATAAACTAACTGGAACCTACCCGTATGGAGGCAAATGTGCCACTAAGAACAAAACAGTTTTTGGCAACTTTCCTTGACAAGATTCCCCCGACAATTACTAAAATCACAACCACCCAACATCCCTACAAACAAACAACATATAATACAATAAACA
>Ga0056115_1000694_pt1 | contig 14972 bp, 10 predicted proteins | sample WorMetOlspDAHAB1_FD_77007 | JGI IMG/M metagenome (GOLD analysis project Ga0056115, IMG submission 77007) | Marine gutless worms symbiont microbial communities from Max Planck institute for Marine Microbiology, Germany - Olavius sp. DAHAB.1 ...
AAGTAAGCGAATTGGAAGAACTCGAACCGACCCAGGAAACACCTTCTGGCGACCAATCGGCCGGGAAGCTAACCGAGTCCGCCGAAAATGATGATGCCATAGGTACCATAACCCAGGAGCCGGTTGATGAGAGTACGGCCGGCAATATAGGCCAGCAGCCGACCGCAATCGAAAAAAAACCAAAAGAGAATGCTGCAAGGGAAACCCAGACAGCGCCCCCTCTTTTAGAACGAAAATTTATCATCCATTTCAAATACAATTCCAACGAACTTCCTGATCAATCCTTTGAAACGTTGAATCGTATCGCCGGCTTTATGTTAAACAACCCAACCAGCACCATTGATGTTAGCGGGTACACGGATTCGACGGGCAACTACAACTATAATATAAGTGTTTCCGAATTTAGAGCCAATGCGATTAAGACCTACCTGGTAGGCAAAGGTGTCGAACCCGCCAGAATCAAAGCCGTTGGGGTAGGTCCCCAAAACCCGATTGCCACGAATGAGACCGGGGAAGGCCGGCGCCAGAACCGCCGGGTTGAAATTGAACTTAACGCCCAAAATTAAATTGTGCTGTCAGTAGCTGCCGTGTTGTTGAGCTGACTTTCAGGGCTGACAGTTCATCGGATGGGACCCAGCGCGCTGCTGCGGCATCATCTCCGGCCCGGGGTTTCCCCCGAATATATTCAGCTATCAGATCGACTATAACATAGTGGAATCGGATGCGACCCCTGGTATCCCGATCAATAACGTCGAAGGTATACACCGGATCCAGAGCTCGGACGACGATTCCGGTTTCTTCCAGAATCTCTCGTTCAGCGGCATCCTGCAGGGTTTCACCGACCTCTACCCGGCCCCCTGGGATGGCCCACAGGTCCTCAGCCGGCGGCTTGCCCCTCCGAACCAGCAGAACCCTATTGTCTTTGAATACGATGGCACCGACGGCAGCGATCGGTTGGTCGGGATAAGCACCACCGGAACCGGATGTTGAATTTTGCAATGTCTGGTTAAACCTATTTGCATAGTGTTAGTTGTTTTTATTGCAGCCAATACGGATTTATCATGTCTTCAAATATGGTCATGGCAGCCTCAGCGCCCTGGCCGGACGCGGTGACAATCTGCTTGTAGCCGCCTTCAACGTCGCCGGCTGAATAAATACCTGGCACATTGGTACGATGTTTGCCGTCATGCTTGATATATCCGTCCTCATTTATTTCCAAATCCATCATTTCCGCAAGTTCGACGGCCGGTGTATATCCGATGGCCACAAACACTCCGTCGGTTTTAAATGATGTGGTTTCGCCTGATTTATTATTGACGATCTGAATTTCCTCAACTCGCTGTTCGCCGTTGATTTCCTTTATTTCTGAATCCCAAAGCACCGGGATATTATTGTCGCTGAGCTGTTTGGCCAGAACATCCTGGGCTCTTAATTTGTCCCTGCGATGGATCAAAGTGACATCGACACCCATGTGAAACAAATGCAATGCTTCGGTCACAGCGCTGTTTCCGCCGCCCACCATCACTACTTTTTTCCCTTTAAACAAGGGGCCATCACAGGTACTGCAATAGCTCACGCCCCGGCCGGAAAGCCGGGATTCACCGGGTACCCCCAGATGTCGATGGGTAGCTCCGGTTGATAAGAGGACGGATTTGGTTATAAACTTTCTGCGATTGGTCAGCACCGTTATTGGGTTTCCGGTCTGTACATCGACCACTGCTTCTCCCTGAAAAATCTGAACGTACTGCAAGGCGTGACTTACCATGATATCCACCAGAGTTTTACCGCCCACAGAAGTGAAGCCCGGGTAATTTTCAACAATCGGCGTTGTCGCGACCTGCCCACCGAGGGCTTCGCGTTCCACCACGGCAGTGCGCAACCCGCTGCGGACCGCGTAAATGCCGGCAGACAGTCCAGCCGGTCCGCCGCCAATGATAACCAGATCTGTTTCCACCACTTCCGCATCGCTGTCCGGTATAAAAATAGTCTGGGCCTCCAATTTTTGCAGGGACGAAATGAATACTTCTTCAGGCTGGGCGCCCTGCCCGATTAGAATATCATTGGCATAGGCCTGGGGAACACTTTGGGCGGCGTACTGGTTGGCCAATTCCGGTTCGCTCTGGATATCGATGATTTCGAGAGAAACATGCTCGGGCATCTCGACGGCCGCTTTCACAGCATTGACAGCCTCCTGCGGACAATAGGGACATGTTGGGCTGACAAAAACCTTAATATTGCGCGCTGAATCAATTTTTTTGACTACATTCAAAGACTGGTCACTGAGGTGGCTTTGGCCGAGGCCGACCAATATCAAGGTTTCCAGCAGCGTTCGCGCCTCTTCGCCCATGGGGGCACCGAGCCACCGAATGGAATACCGTTCGGGTGCAATCAGCAATGTAGGTGAACTTGTAATATTATATTTTCGGGCCAATTCATGGTCCAAATCATATTCGCGCATCGAAATTTTATCGCTGAGTTCTCTGAACGCCCTGACTACCTGCCGATTGGCCTGGGTAAAGGCATCTTCATGCCCTTTGGCAGTAAAAAGTAAAAGCGGGATATCGTGCGGCAGTTTCTCAAATGTCTCTTTTAATTGATTGAGGTAAACTTGACTGGCCATATCACTCTGAGGGGCCTCGGTTTCTACTGTATCTTGCATCTTGATAACTCCTCCTGCTAAGGATCTATGCTATTTTGCCATAGCCGTTGGTATGGTGTCCCGTATAATTCAGTCAAATACTTTAAGTCCGGGATCACGCTGTGTCAACTCGCATTGTCTGGATACTGGTAATGAAAGAGCGTAATTTTTTTATTTGGTTACAAAGCTTTTTCAAGCAGTGCGCGGGCGATTATGATATCTTCTTGATTGGTAATTTTAATGTTGCTCCGGCTGCCGCGAATTATTTTAACCGTCGCCCCCAAACGCTCAACCAGTGACGCATCATCCGTGCCATGATAGCAGTCCAGTCGAGCCCGGTCATGGGCTTTTTTGATCAAATCATATCGAAACGCCTGGGGGGTTTGGGCCAGCCAGATTGAATCGCGTGCCCTGGTGTTAACGATGTTTCCTGACTTATCGACCTGTTTTAGGGTATCATAGGCAGGGATCCCCAAGATACAGGATCCGAATTCTTCGGCGCCGTTTATGCAGGCGGCAATTTGATCATGCTGCACAAAAGGCCGCACCCCGTCATGGATAATGACAATCCTGCAGGCCGGATCAATTTGCTGCAGACCGCGGTAAACCGACTCTTGACGTCGGGCACCACCGCTGACCAGTTTGACGCTGCCGGTGAGTTTTATCCGATCAAGAATGCTTTGCCGGCAATATACAAAATCGTCCCGGGGGATAATCAGATAACTGTGATCTACCAGATCACAGTTGCCAAAAATGGTTAAGGTGTGAGCTATTATTGGAAGTCCCGCCAGCGGCAGATATTGTTTGGGCATCGAGTCCTGCATGCGGACCCCTTTTCCGGCGGCAACGATGATTGCAGCGACCATGTTGATTTCTTTCAGATACTAAGTTAGGTACCTCAACTCCACCGGTAGCGGGACGCCTTTGCCCATGGTATCTTCGCCGTAGTTGACTCCGGCCAGGGTTTCAATATCTTTTAACGTTCTGGCATCACCCTCGAATATCACTTCGGTGAAGTTTTCTTTTTGAATTTTACCACCCGCCCACTGAATATCCAACACACTGCTGGCATCGAAGCGGTCCTCGCCAACACACAACTCCACTTGACCGCCATAGTGCTGCACGATTTTGGCAACCAGTAGACTGGGTCTGGCGTGAAATCCAAGTTTTTGCGGAATACCGACTTTGATTTGGGACCGCTCGATGTTCTCATTGAGGATTTCACCGGCCAGTTCCTGCCCGGTTGTCAGAAAATGACAGGCATAAAACAAGCCATAATTAATGGTACGATCAAGAAGAATTGACGGGTTAACTAGATAGGATAAGCGCTCCTGTACCATCTTGTAGGTATTTTTGTACCCGGCCTCGTGTAAATGACGCTCATAAAAATGAAGCAGGCGACCGACCATTTGCAGCAAATGGAACACCACTGAAAAAAATCCACGCAGCTGTTTTAATTTCCGATTGCCATAACGAAATCCGCCATGGATGACATATGTGTCGAACGAGGATTGCAGGTTGTGCAGCAGCATTTCATAGCGCCTGATCTCCACTTCGTTCACCTTATCCGGCACGATGTTCACAAGCTCTTCGTCGTCATAGGGCTCATAGAATTTAAGCTGATCAAAATTCTTGGTGATATTGAGAAATTCACTGGCAATTTTAACAATGTTCCGTTTTTGAAGATCCTTATCCTGATCATCAATGTCATAGTGAAGCAGATCCATGGTAGTTGTGCTGGGAAAATCATCTGCCTGAAAAGGGTTTTGCGGAATGGGTATATTGCGAAGCCGGGCCTCTTCAACAATGGCAGGCGCCATGTTTATCAGCGATTTAGTTAAAAAATCCAGGGTCACTTCCCCTTCTTTTTGAAATTCACTGTATTCCGGTAGGTCATAGAACAACAGGCGGTTGGATAAATGTTTTTGAAAGTTTGCCCCCAGACTCAAATGTCGTACGGCCGCCGATAACTCACGATAAAAATACCAGTCCTTGTTATTCTTGGCGCCGTGATAATCCAGAAAGTCCTCAAGCAGCATGGAAGTCGAAATAAGTTTCGAGTAAAGCATTTTGGTGAACGTATTCTTCGGATCCTGCGCACCGGATAAATAAAGGCAGCATTTCAGATAATCATTGGAAAAAAAATGGAGCTTCCTGTCAAACGAGCTCCCGTTGGTGGTTGATGAGTTTTTCATAGGTAGCGACCGAAATAGTAGGTTCAGAGGTTCAGCCTCTCGATCTCAGATTTTGGATTGCGGATTTCGGATGATGATAGAAATATAAGATAAGGCTTTCAGCCAATTCTAATAACGATTAACATATAACACCTAATTAAGCGTTTTTCGCAAAGAGAGTTATACCCTATACCATTGCTATCCAGCATCCAGTATGCAGCATCCAGGATTAATGGCCGGAGCAACCCGTAAGCCGAATTCTGTTCCCGGCCCCGGTTACCCGGAACCGGGCAACGATCATTCATCTAGGATGCCGGTTGCCCGACACCTCCTGCGACCTACCCGGAAGCTCGGACGGGCCGCCCTCAAACGCTTCCCTATTTGGTCTTGCACCGGGTGGGGTTTGCCAAGCTTCCCCGGTCACCCGGGGAACTGGTGCGCTCTTACCGCACCATTTCACCCTTACCCGACACCCAGCCTGACGGTTCGGAACCGGGCGGTATACTTTCTGTTGCACTTTCCTTCGCGTTACCACGACTTCACGTTATGAAGCACCCTGCCCTGTGGTGTTCGGACTTTCCTCCGGATCTGCCTGAGACCCGGCGATCGTTTGGGTTACTCCGACCGTTCATCCTGATCCTGCCAGTGAATGATTCGGAAACAGCTGGGACAGTATTTCAAGCTGTCGCATCGCTGAAGTTCATTGTAAATCTGGGGCGGAATATTCATATTGCACCCCTGACAAACTGCATCCTGAACGGCAACAATGGCCACCAGGTTGCCCTGTTTTGCTTTCACCTGGTTAAAAATTTCCAGCAACCCGGCATCTAACTCGCCGGTAGCCGCCGCACGCTTAGACTCCAACTCAACAAGAATTTGTTCACGTTGTTCAGCGTCTCTTTCGATGGACTCTTTTTCCCGCTTCGATTCATCAACTATCTGGGTATAATGCTGTTTCCGATCCTTGATCGCCATTTCAGCAGTTTCGATTTTATCCAATATTTCCAACATCTCATCTTCCAATTTGGAGTTGACGGCCTTTGTGGCGTCGATTTCCTTAAGAGATGACTGATATTCTTTATTGGTTTTAACCGAGTGCAGTTTCTCCTGACTTTTTTGAATCTTGGTCAGGTTCAATTGGACATCGGCCTCAAACGTACGATATTGCTTGTTAAATTCTTCAATTGCGGCTTCGTCATCTTCAACACTGCGGATAAACGTTTCCAGTTCCTGTTCAAGGTTGCTGATCCGAGCCGGCACCTTGTCCAAATAGGCTTTGAGTTTTCCGGTCTCAATTTCGATTTGCTGGACCTTGACCAGTGTGTCAATCTGTTTTTTTGTGACAGCAGTCATAATAATACCTTAAAAGGGCAAATCCGCATTAAAAAAGGGCGGGGCCCTGTATGCCGCCCGCGCCCATACCATGATTCATTATGGCCGAATCCGGGTCCGCCGGAGGCGGATCCGGAATATTCAATCTTCAATCGAAAATATTAATCATCTAAAGTATGAAGTGGGCCCACCTGGGATCGAACCAGGGACCTACCGGTTATGAGCCGGTGGCTCTGCCAGCTGAGCTATGGGCCCGTTGGGACCAATATTCTTATTTCTGTGCAATATCCGGTAATGTATTTGCCGCGCAAATCTTTCCTATCTTCAGACAGTAGAAGATTTTCGAATGAAGATTTATTATTAAAAGAACCCTCTGTCAATTAAATATATAGAGAAAATTTTTAGGTATCGATAAAATTTTTTAATTTTCGGCTACGCGTTGGATGTCTTAGCTTTCTCAACGCTTTGGCCTCAATTTGACGGATACGTTCGCGGGTGACGGCAAAATCTTGGCCGACTTCTTCCAGGGTGTGGTCCGCTTTTTCGCCGATACCAAAACGCATCCGCAATACCTTTTCCTCCCGTGGCGTCAGGGTTGCCAGGACTTTGCGAGTTTGTTCGGCCAGATTCATATTAACAGCGGCATCGGAAGGAAGCATGAACTTTTTATCTTCAATAAAATCGCCCAGATGACTGTCTTCCTCTTCGCCGATTGGAGTTTCCAGTGATATCGGTTCACGGGCGATTTTAAGAACCTTGCGAACTTTTTCAAGAGGAATTTCCATTTTCTCGGCAATTTCTTCGGGTGTTGGTTCACGTCCCTGTTCCTGCACCAGATAGCGAGAAGTTCGGATGAGCTTATTAATCGTTTCAATCATGTGGACCGGAATGCGAATGGTTCGGGCCTGGTCCGCAATTGCCCGGGTGATGGCCTGCCTTATCCACCAGGTAGCGTAAGTGCTGAACTTATAGCCGCGGCGATATTCGAATTTATCGACAGCTTTCATTAAACCGATGTTGCCTTCCTGGATTAAATCCAGAAACTGCAATCCGCGATTGGTGTATTTTTTGGCTATACTGACGACCAGCCGCAGGTTGGCCTTGGTAAGTTCACTTTTGGCCAGCTTTGCTCTAAATCGCCCTTCATCCACATTGGTCATAATTTTATTTAAAGAGCGAATGTCGGTTTTTATTTCAACTTCTTTGACATTAATTTCATCCTGGTTCTTTTTTAATTCACCATAGAGAGTTCCCAATTCATCTCTGGAAACCTTGCTCCGACCACCTGCCCATTTGAGAAATTTAGTTTTAGAATTCAGGTTATTAAGAAGTTCTTTGTTTGAAGCATCGAGGATGTCGGCAATGTCGCCGGTCCTTCTGATCTTGGCATCAAACCAGCCGATTTGATGCCAGATTTTACTTTCAATATCATCGATAACACTCGATTCAAGACGCCAATCTTTGAGCAATTCAAATATTTTAGTCGCGCGACGGGCAATGCTTCTTTTAATTTTGCGCCGTTTATCAGAGTCTAATTTTTGCGTGAACAACTTCTCCCGAAACGCTTTATTCTCTTCGTGGAATTCTTTAATAGCCCGAATGGTATCCAGAAACCTCTCGGTTTGCACGATTTCATCGGCATAGGTATCGCCTTCATCGATATCTCTCAGGACATACTTGGGCCGCAAAGCCCCCTCTTCGATATCGCCGCCCAGGGCAATGATTGACTCTACGCCGACCGTGCTTTCCAAAAGCGCGCGCAGAACCGCCTGCTCGCCGGCCTCTATTTTTTTTGCGATTTCGACTTCCCCTTCCCGGCTAAGGAGGGTGACGAGGCCCATTTCACGCAGGTACATTTTAACCGGATCGGTTACCGTACCAAAATCGGAAGCAGCCGCACCTTTGGCGACAGTCTTTTTCTGCTTCGCTTTTTTGAGTTTGACAACTTTTTTCTGATGTTTTTCTTCAACAATTTCAATGTTATTGGCATAAAACAACATCAGTGTCTCATCAATTTGATCGGGATAAAGCATGTCTTCCGGCAACAGTTCGTTTATTTCATCATAGGTCAGATACCCCTGTTTTTTGCCCTTTGTCAGCAGAGTTTTGATAGCTTTCGGAGTTGCCTTTGCGTCATTTTTTTTGACTGCGGCGCTCTTTTTGGCAACTTCCTTCTTAGTAGACCTTTTGGCGGTTTTCTTTTTGCCAGCATCCTTTTTATTGGATACTTTCGTTAGAGTCTTCTTACTACTTTCTTTTTTTACAGCAGATTTCTTGGCCATAAAATCTTGCCTCCCAAACACCTCAATTTATCAGCCGCAACCACTAATCTTCTATTACATCGTATCATCCCTTCTGACCCTCGCATTGGACAGTTAGCGTGGCCCATAGAACAAAAACCGATGTTTACGATTAGTTAGACTTGCCTGTTGGGCGGAAACACCCCCGGACTTTATCTTTCGCCTAATATAGCCATTTTTTGCTTTTCACTGCGCTCGGCCATTTTTTGCTTTTTATTTAGTAATTTCAACAACAGATCGTGATCATTGCTTTTCTCAGCAGACTTGATCTGCGCCTCCAGCAGACTTCCGCTACGAAGTTTCTGCCGGGAATCGACAAACTTGCTCAGCAATCGAAGGCAGCCCTTTTTATTCCAGGATTCATCCCCTATCGCTAAGGAAGCGATTAACGTTTGTTGGGTTCCGCTATCAATTTTTGAAATCAGCTCTGAAACCTGTTCGGCAGTTGTCGGGTTGAAACTTAATATTGTATTTCCAATGGATTCAAGGTCATTGTTTTCAAAATATTTTAAAGCCCTTAAACGGTTTATCTCAGGTAAAATCTCAGGAAACTGCAGCATCATTGCAATAATCTGCCGTTCGAAACGAATTCCGCTATTGACCTCAGAAGCTTGCCTTCCGTTCGAAATGATTTCCCGGTCCTCACTTTTTTGCAACTCAATGTTCGGGGCGCTTCTCCGACCGGCAAAAGCCGGAGCGCGGGATTGTCGGGTCGCTACAGTTCGGATACGCTCCAGGACGGCAGACTCCGCTACGCCGATTCGTTCAGCAAGTTGCTGGATATATATCGCCTGAGCTATCTGATCATTAATGGCTGCCAGGGGTTCCTGTAATTCTGATATGATCCGTATTTTTCCTTCGGTTGTCAGGCCGTATTTTCGCACGGCACAGTCCATCAGAAACGTTATGATTCCCGGTGACCCGGATGCCGCCTTTGTAAACGCTTCCGGACCGTGCTCGAAAATGTATGAATCCGGGTCATGTCCGGTGGGCAAAACCAGTATATGGGTGTCGGCTTTATCCTCGCTGAACACATCTTCTCTACGAAAATCCACGTGTTCTGTCCAGAAGGTTTCGATGCAACGCTGGGCCGAACGAATCCCAGCCTCATCAGAATCATAAACCAGTATCATCCGGCGCGCATATCGCGTTAACAACTTCACATGATCTGCGGTTAAGGCGGTGCCGAGAGTCGCCACTGAATTCTCAATACCATGCTGATGAAGCGCCAAAAGGTCCAGATACCCTTCAACTATATAAACCGTACCCGTGGCTCTACATTTATCTTTGGCCCGGTGAATGCCGTATAGCGATCGACTCTTATTATATAGAGCTGTTTCCGGAGAATTTAAATATTTGGGTAATGAATCATCCAGCACCCGGCCGCCAAATCCGACGATCTGCGTATTCACATTGAATATCGGAAATATTACACGATTACGAAATCGATCGTAGTGGCCACTTTTATTTTTTCTGGGTACAATCAAGCCGCTCTTTTCGAGCAATATGGTCGATACCCGATTAATTGAGAAAGATCTATGCAGATGATCCCAGCCGTCCCGGGCATATCCAAGTTTGAAGTCATCAATAGTCTTTTGAGATATACCCCTCTTTGACAGGTAGGATCTTGCCGGCTGCCCTTCACGGCTGTCTAATAAGGCTTGATGATAGAAGCCCCCGGCTCGACGATTTATATCGAGCAAGTTTTCTCTATCGCTGATTTTTTTTTTTTGCTCCGGCGAAAGTGGTTTATCCGGAATATCGACACCATAGCGTTTGGCAAGGTGCCGGGCAGCTTCCGGAAAAGAAAGCCCCTCCTGTTTCATCATGAAACTGAAAACATTGCCTCCGGTACTGCAACCAAAACAGTGGAATATCTGTTTGTCCGAGCTTACCGTAAAAGATGGAGTTTTTTCGGAATGAAACGGACAAAGACCAATGAAGTTTTTCCCCGCTTTTTTCAGGAGCACAGACTCTGAAACAACATCCACAATATCGGCTGCATTCTTGATTTCTGAAATTTTATCTTCAGGAATAAAAATCGCCAATAACAGCAACCTCCATTGCTATTGAACAGGTGAGACGAACATTAACGGAAGGGTCTCAATGGGATGACACGATACCAATCGTAATTTTTCGGCTCCAGTAACCCAATATCTTGCGAATTTCCGATAAAGATCCCATTAAAGTTTAGTTTAGGCCGCGATTAGATATCGGCCAAGTTTAAACGGTGAAAATAATCCTAAGTGAGCGATTTGTCAAGGGGTTTTTTCATATAATCTAAACTGCCGCCCACAGCCTTTGCCGGGGATTACCCATTGGGTTGTGCCACAAGTAAGGCTTCCTTAAAATCCAGTGCTCCGCTGTACAAAGCCTTGCCGGTTATAACCCCGATGACGCCGCAATTTTCCAGCGGCAAAAGGTTTTGGATATCTTTGATTGTTGCGACACCGCCGGAGGCGACCACCGGGACGTCGACTGCCTCAGCCAGTGCCCGGGTCGCCTCAATATTGGGACCGGTTTGCATTCCATCGCGATGAATATCGGTGAAGTTGATAGCCGCAATACCGCAGTCCTCAAAGCGCTTAGCCAGATCAACCGCCTTGGTTTGAGTGGTCTCAGTCCAACCTTCGATGGCTACCAGACCGTTGCGGGCATCAATGCCGACAACAACGCGACCGGGATATTGGCCGGCGATTCGTTTCACCCAGGCCGGGTTTTTAATGGCTTCAGTTCCGATAATTACTTTCCGGACCCCCATGTTCAAAAATATCTGAGCAGTTTGTTCATCCCGAATCCCTCCACCGAGTTGAATCGGGATATCGATAGTTTGCAATATACTTTGTATGGCATTGCGATTTTTGGGGCTTTTTTCAAAGGCGCCGTCCAAATCAATCACATGGATCAACTCAGCTCCCGCCTGCGCCCACTTTAATGCCATGGCCGACGGGTCATTAGAAAAGACCGTTTCATCTTCTTTGCGCCCCTGGACAAGCCTGACGCATTGACCATTTTTAATGTCGACTGCCGGGATGACAATCACAGAGCCCCCTTGGACGATGGAACCCCCGAGATCCTCCCGTCAACCGTTACCGCCTGGTCCAGTGCTCGACCGAAAGCTTTGAAAATTGATTCAATCACATGATGATCATTGTCTCCATAGGCGACATTGATGTGTAAATTCATACCGCCCCGGTTGACCAGGGCTCTAAAAAATTCTTTGGTCAGAGATGGGTTGAGCGCAATCCCATAAGCAATGGCGCCTGGTGTATTGCAGACCAGGAACGGACGATTCGACAGATCAACGGTGACCGTCGCCAGCGCATCATCCATGGGGATGACGGCATGGCCGTATCGTCTAATACCTTTTCGTTCACCCAGGCCCTGGGAGATTGCGTCTCCCAGCACCAATCCCACATCCTCGATGGTATGATGCAAATCGACGTCTAAATCTCCTTTAGCGTTCACGGAAAGGTCAAAAAACCCATGGACCGTAAACAGGGTAAGCATATGATCGAGAAACGGAATTCCGCTGTCAATATCCGCCCGGCCTTTACCGTCCAAATTCAAGGAAATCCGTATATTGGTTTCCCTGGTTATGCGTTCTACCGCTCCAGTTCTTTTCATAATTATCTAAGGGATCCTGTTTGGTCTTACATGGACAAAAAATAAGTTCGAATGAACTTTCCTTACGAATTACCCGTATCAAAACCGCTACGAATTAACACGAATTAACACGAAATAAATGAGTTGATTATAAGTGTCCCTGCTTTTTTTGGCTATAGTAATAATTTATGAGTATTCGTGCCAATTCGTGGTTAACAAAATAAAAAGCGAAATTCATACCACCATTTTAATTGTATTGAATTTTGTTTAAAAAGATAAACCATATCCGACAATAATCAATGAAATTTCATTAATTTAAACATAAAAAATGGGTGGCCCACCCAAAAGATGAACCACCCGTGAAAGGAGGTCAGAATGAAGCACTATGACGCACTTACTCTGAGATGATTCGGATAAACCATCAATTGTAAAGAGCCCAATTAAGTGATAATGGTTACAAAATCTCTGAATGAATCCGCCTTAGAAATAGAATTAATTAAAAAAGAAATATGCGTCGTGCTTAAAGATTTATCCGCCGGACCTTCGACCGAACAACTTTTTTTCATTTTCCAACAAATATTTAAAAGGGTGCAAGGTGCTCTTGCGGGGCGGATAAATTAGCCTCTTTAATTTCCTATGGGTTTAGTATATAATAGGCGATTATTTTGAAAGTTCCATAGTTATTTATAACGATTTTAGGAAGATAAGTGGAGATGAGGGGGATCGAACCCCTGACCTCGGCGTTGCGAACGCCGCGCTCTCCCATCTGAGCTACATCCCCACATTGATGGATGCCCTTCCATATCAGATCAAAAAAAATGGGTCAATTGAAAAACAATCAGGAGAACACATATGCCATACACAGTAACATTAAACGATGCCTATAAACGATTCACCGCTGATCAGGATAAAATATTCACACCCCAGGAAACCGTTAGACGTTTCCATGATAAATTAAATAAAATTGATTTGGATATTCTAAAAAATACGATCCGCATCGATAATGGCCGCCTGGACATTCCGGTTTATTTCAGTACCTGCGGCGCAGATGCCGTGGATATCATCGGTACCAAAAAGCAAATGGGAAAAGGCGGCACTCCTGAACAGGCTGAAGCCAGCGCTGTGATGGAATTGGCCGAAAGATTCAGTTTTTTTAGTTTTGCCAAAAATTCGGAAAACTTTTTTACCGACCGGTATCTCAATGTCAAAGATCGGGCCATTTCTTTTGAACAGATTGCTAAATCGGTGCATGACGAGTCCGATGAGTTGCCGGCTGCCCGCAAAATATTCGAAAATCTTCCATTGCAATGGACTCGAGGCTATAATTTAACCCGGGAACAGGAAGTTTTGATTCCTTTTGACTGGTTTTTCTCAATCAACGAGTTTAATGGGCCATCAGCCGGCAACTGTGTGGAAGAAGCCTTGAGCCAGGGAATTTGTGAAATCATAGAACGTCACACGTCATCGATCGTCAGCCACAATCGGGTGCAGGTCGCCGCAATTCGACCTGAATCAGCAACCGACCCGCTGGTACTCGAGATGCTTGAAAAGTACAAAAATGCGGGCATAAACCTCTATATATCAGACTTTTCGCTGGACACCGGCGTACCTACGGTAGGTATTATGGCCTATGATCCGGCAACCTTTCCCCGATTGAGTGAAATTGTATGGACCGCCGGCACCACCCCCGATCCTCAAAAAGCCCTGAGTCGGGCCTTAACCGAAGTGGCGCAATTGGCAGGTGATTTTAATACCGGCGCAAACTATGTCGCCAGTGGCCTGCCCAAGTATTCACGGATCGAGGAGGCTGAGTACATCATCAATCCGGTAAAAGAAGTTGATATAACCGACCTGCCCGATTTGTCCGACGATAATATCAAAACCGAAGTCCTTCGTTGTATTTCCACCCTGGCAAAAAACGAAATGGAAGTTTTGGTAATTGACACCATGCATGATCACTTAAAAATACCGGCCTTCTATACCATTATACCCGGTGCCCATTTCAGGGAACGATCGTTGGGCACGAGTGTCGGGATGTTTTCGGCCAAACACATCTTTGAAAATAATCCGGCGTCCCGAGCGATTGCAGCGCTTGAAAGCATCCAGAAGATGCTGCCTGACAAATACTATATCCACTTTTACCTGGGTGCCAGCCACCTGTCAATCAACGATCCGGAAACCGCCCGATCCTATTTTAGCAAAGCGTTGTCACTGGAACCTACCGAACAGGACATTCCCAGTATATATTCATATCTGGGTGTGGCACTAAAAGACATGGGGGAATATCGTCAAGCCCTTGAGATTCTTAAAGAAGGCGAAAAACTGGATCCGGAAAGAACGGACATCTTTAATCTGATGGGGTTTTGCCATTTTAAGCTAAAAGAGCACCCGCAGGCGATAAACCACTTTCAAAAGGTAATTGACCTCGACCCTTCCTCGGCCATCGATTATGCCAATATTGCCGCTAATTATGGCCAAATGGGCGAGAAGGAAAAAGCTATCCGATACTATCAGATGGCCCTGACCCTGGATGATACGATTCAGTTTGCCAAAGATAATTTGAAAGAGCTGGGAGGAGAAAAAATTAAAGTGTAGGGCATAGAGTGTAAGGCATTAGATGTCAGGTGTCAGGACTATATCGCGAGAGCAGCTTAAACTGAAAGCCCACATTAAGCTCCGCACAGAAACATCCTACAGATTGAACGTCGAACATTGAACACCCAACATCGAACGTCCAATACGGATTCGCTTTGGCTCAGTCTTATTTTTAATTGACAGTGTTCATCATTCGAAGTTGGACGTTCGCGTGAGTCGCAGGCACACTGCGCTCAGTCTTAATATACAAACGGTGCGGTTCAATTGAACCTAATCCTACCTGTGCGGGTCCGTTCCCGTACAGAAATCGCTGCTCGAACTCGTATT
>Ga0056115_1000696_pt1 | contig 14962 bp, 14 predicted proteins | sample WorMetOlspDAHAB1_FD_77007 | JGI IMG/M metagenome (GOLD analysis project Ga0056115, IMG submission 77007) | Marine gutless worms symbiont microbial communities from Max Planck institute for Marine Microbiology, Germany - Olavius sp. DAHAB.1 ...
CTGTATTCATAATATCTTCCTCCTTTGTTAGGGAAGATATTACCAGATGCTTGTGACAGATCCGGTCACAGTTTAGCCTTTTTATTGTATATAGATCCGTCAGATAATCTATCATTTTTTTGGAGCGTATTTACAGAATGGATGCCGCAATATACACCCGATATGATATTTGGATTTCTTATTATGCAATGCTCAATTGAAATAATAATCTAATAATGATGAAATGCTCAAGGTGGTCCGCAGACCACATTAAGAAAAAAGGAATTAGCGGGTTCTATCTACGTCCAGCGGACAAAAATCCATTGACCTTATTTTGAAAATAATATAATTAATCTATCTGAAGTTTACCTTCGATAAATTTATCTTTAATTTTAGATACTTAGGTGACTATCCCTTCTTTTTTTGATGCAATGGTGATACAAAATTACAAGTGCCAGGTTTAAAAGACTAAATATAGTTCTTTGAAAACTCGACATCTCCCTTTCCGCCCGTGTGCATAAATTATGTTATACATCTTCATATATTCGTCCATCTTTGATCAGCTATAGATGGAGATGTACAATGTTCCACCTCACCCATATTAAAAAGACCTTATTTTGTTAATCTTGTTACCTAAGAGCATTGTCTGCTATTTTATTCGGCCAATGGATGTGAGTAGTTAAAATTAACTCATTAGAAAAGGAGGCAAGTCATGAAAAGAAATGTCTTAACAGTTTTTGTTTTGTTAACGACACTGTGTGTAGCAGTCTTTTTTACATCAAATACGGTCGCGGCTGCAACCGATGTCGTAAAAATCGGATACAATGCGCCTCTCTCAGGGCCGGCCGCCGCCTGGGGGCTGCCCGGTATGGAAGGTGTTGGAATCTGGCTCGATGAGGTCAATTCTGCCGGTGGAATTAAGGTTGGAAACAAGAGCTATAAGGTAGAAATCGTTAAGTACGACAATGAAGGCATTGGCAGTAAAGCCCTGCTGGGAGCCAGAAAACTTGTTCTGGAAGACAAGGTGGAGGCCATGCTGATGCTGGGCGGAGCTACGAGCGCCACTGTACAACCTTTTTTGACCAAGCACAAGATCATAACCTTCGTTTTGATTGCATCGGATATTGCTAAAGACAGACCCTACCTCCTGGACGTGACCGACAATTTCCCCACCTATCATCTACTGCATACCCAGTATATCGGGGATGCCTATCCTGATGCAAAGACTGCAGCGATTCTTTCTCAGGATGACGAGATCGGTCTTGCTGCCATCGCCTGGTCGGAGGCGGGCTTTGAGGCGGCGGGAATCGATATAGTTTACTCCAAGCCCTTTGGAATGGAAACTACGGATTTTGCACAGATAGTGACTTCGGTGCTGGCTAAGAAGCCGGATGTTCTCAGTGTGGGCGCCTGTTATCCGGAATTTCAGGCCCTTGTCCTTGAACAAGCTTACACCCAGGGCTGGAAGGGTTTGATCACAACGGCCTGCTGGGACCTTAATGCGATCACAGCCAAAGTTCCGGTGGAGTGGCTGGAACACGCCGTATCCGGTTTCCCGGATTTTGACGATCCTAAACTCTCCCAAGCACACAACAAGTTTTACATGAAATGGGAAGCCAAGTATCCGGGCCATGGTTTTTCCGAGATTGTCTGGGAATATATGGCTGCGTTGGAGGTTTGGAAATTTGGGGCTGAAAAAGCTGGAAGCGTTGAGTCAGAGAAAGTTTTTGCAGCGCTGAAGTCTTCTAAATCTGTGCCCCACTCCTTTGGTCCCGGTGTTTGGTGGGGGTCAGAGGTATTCGGCCAGGATAACCTCCTGGTTCCCAACTGGCCCATTACCGAGATCAGGAGCGGAAAGCCGGCCATCGTTGCTCATAAAAACCTGGTAGAGTGGCTGGCCACACCGGGGAATCAAGATATTTTGTTCAAATCCCTTAAAAAGTGGAAAATGAAATAAAGATCACCTAGTATTGCAGTAGCGTGACGATCTTAACTGTTCGGGGCGGGGGGGGACCCCGCCCTGACTGACTGAACGTTAGGGTAAACCTGGTATTTGAGAGAACAATATGGAATTCATTGGCCAAACGATATTGAACGGGCTGATGACCAGTTCGTTTTACGCCTTGATTGCTGTGGGCCTAAGCTTGGTATTTGGGGTCATGCATATTGTCAATTTCGCCCACGGTGAATTCTACATGGTCGGTGCTTATACGGTCTGGATTCTCTACGCCAAAATGCACTGGCCTTTTTTCTTCGCGGTGGCAATGGCGATTGTTGTGGTCGGACTTCTGGGTGTTATCGCGGAACGGCTTATTTTTCGACAGGCTGAAGGAAATATTTTAAGCGGTTTCATCATGTCCGTGGGATTGGTTTTCATTCTTCAGGTAGCCGTGGTTAAAATCTGGGGTCTGGGAAAGATGAAACCCGTGCCGGCAGCCTTTCCGCAGGTGCTGGACCTGGGCGGCATAGCCACCAGCTGGCAGCGATTCATTGTAATTCCGGCCACCATTCTTCTTTTGGTAATGCTCTGGAACTTTCTGAATCGATCCAAAATAGGACGCGCTTTACGGGCTGCTGCCATGGAGCCGGATGCCGCCAAACTGCAAGGCGTAAGCGTTAAAAAGAGCGCAGCGGTCGCTATGCTATTAGGTTCGGCCATGGCCGGAGCAGCGGGGGCGCTCATGGCGCCTATCATGTCAGTTCATCCCTACATGGGCCACTCTGTGGTGTGGACGGCCTTCGTTGTCGTCATTGTCGGCGGAGCCGGCAACATAAAAGGCACTATTTGGGCTTCTCTTTTCTTCGGGTTCTTAACTACGATCATCACGGCACTGTTTGATTCGACGATTGCCAACCTGGTAAACGTATTGGTAATGCTCTTGATATTGACCATCAGACCGCAGGGTATGACGGGTTATGCTGAACATTAATTACAAGCAAGCGCTCTTGTTAGGCACGTTACCGGTGGTATTGATTTCCGCACCGTTTGCCATCAGCGAGTATAAAGTCGATTTACTGACTAACCTGTTAATCAACATTATTTTGGTAAGCAGCTTTCACATTATCACTACTACCGGAGGCTGGTCTTTGGCCCATGTTCCAATGATGGGTTGCGGGGCATACGCCACGGCCCTGTTATGCGGGAAGTTGGGAGTACCGTTCTGGGTTTCCCTGCCGCTGGCCGGCATGGTCGCAGGTCTAGCCGGCCTTGCAATCAGCTACCCTCTGGCCAGAACCAAGGGATTTGCTTTTTTTGTAGCCTCTTTTGCAGCTGGAGAGGCCATAAGGTTGTGCTGGATAAGGTTCAAAATTCCTTTTGGGGGTCATAAAGGTCTAGCCGTTCCCCCGCCGGTGCTCGTCGATAATGTGACCTGGTTGGACTTCGCGGAAGCGGTTCCTTACTATTTCCTGGCACTGACCGTAACGGTTGTTTCATTAGCCATTATGTATCGTCTGCACAGGTCCAGAATCGGAGATACCTGGAGAGCGATAGAATCTCAAGACGATTTAGCCAAAACAGTCGGCATAAACAATACGAAATATAAAATGCTGGCTTTTGCCATTGGGTCTTTTTTTGCCGGTGTGGCCGGCGTACTTCTGGCACATCGACTCTGGGCCATCGAGCCACATCAGTTTGGATTTACGACCACACTTTATCTTCTGGTCTGGGTTGTTTTTGGCGGAACGCACACATTTTCCGGTCCGATTTTCGGTGTGGTGGCCTTAACGTTCTTAGGGGAATTGCTGCAACCATTATTTGAATGGGTGCCGATGATCTTTGGGGCGATTATTATCTTGACCTTAATATTTCTGCCGAATGGCCTGGAAAGCCTGCCCGGCAAAATAAAAGCACAACGGTAAGTTCTGTTAGGTATATGACTATACTTGAACTCAGGGGACTGTCCAAGCACTTCGGGCGTAATTTAGCCGTCAATGATTTAGACCTTGTAGTGGAAGAAGGACAAATACGGGGGCTCATAGGCCCCAATGGATCAGGCAAAACTACGGTGTTTAATCTTATTTGCGGTTTTTTGCGTCCGACCAGGGGAAAGATCTTCTGGCAAGGGCGGGATATAACCAATATGCCGACTTACAAGATGAGCAGTCTTGGACTGGCCCGTACGTTTCAGTTGACTGCTATGTTTACAGAGATGACGGCGTTGCAAAACGTTGTCATGAGCTGTCACCTCCATACCGGTACCAATCTCTGGCAGCAATTCCGGCGGGACAAAAAGACCCGCCGCAAAGAAAAAGCCATAGAACAGCGAGCCATGGATATGCTTGAACGAATGGGCATTGAGGAAATGGCAAACGAGAGAGCCGGCGACCTTCCGCATGGTCATGCGGCCGCGTTGGGTATTGCAAACGCTCTCGCGACCGAACCTAAAATAATTTTGCTTGACGAACCGGTGGGAGGTATGAATCCAACCGAGACAGCAGAAACGATGGAAAGAATTCGATTGGTCAGAGACCAGGGCATTGCCATCTTACTCGTAGAGCACGATATGAATGCGGTGATGAGTACTTGTGACGTGATCACCTGCATTAATTTCGGTAACAAAATAGCAGAAGGAAATCCTCAAAAGGTGAGCGGACATCCTGAAGTGATCAAAGCCTATTTAGGAGAAGAATTAGATTCATGCTCTCTTTAAGTAACATAATGGTCCATTATGGTGGCGTTCAGGCACTGAAGGGCATTTCCCTGGAGGTGGAACAAGGTGCAATTACCTGTCTGATTGGGGCCAATGGTGCCGGGAAAAGTACAACCTTAAAGGCCATTTCAGGGATGGTTCCACTGACCGCGGGCGAGATCTGGTTTCAGGGTCGCAGAATTGATGGAATGGAACCGGAAGAGATTGTGGAAATGGGAATCGGTCATGTGCCCGAAGGTAAAAAGCTTTTTCTAGAAATGAACATTCAGGACAACCTGATGATCGGCGCCTATTTAAGGCATGGGAAAGAGAGAATAGAACAGGACCTCAAACGGGTTTACAGTTATTTCCCGGCGCTCGGAGCCGCCATAAACCGACCGGCTTCCATAATGAGCGGTGGTGAACAGCAGATGCTAGCGATTGGTCGAGGTTTAATGTGTGCCCCAAAACTTCTAATGTTGGACGAACCTTCGCTGGGCTTGTCTCCTATTCTTACGCGTGAAGTCGGGGCCATCATCAAAAGGATCGCTGATGAAGGTGTATCCATTTTGCTTATTGAACAAAACGCGAATTTAGCGCTTCAGCTGGCCCGAAAATGTTACGTATTGGAAACAGGCACAATAGCCATAGAAGGTACCAGCGGGGAATTACAAAACAACGAACATGTGAAGGCTGCCTATCTGGGACTTTGTGCCTCAGCCGGTACAATCGCACCGGTGATATCAAACAATGGCGCGAAGAACCTGGATTTACCACAAGCAGACCCGGATCGCGCCCGTGATGTCAGATGGCAAGATACAAATGCAAAAACCCTGGAACCCAAGAATTGGACACCTGAAAGTCAATCGGAGATTAGGCCAACCTCCGATCTCAGGTTGAACACGACTGATGAGCCGGCAAAAATCAAGTTTGATCTTGATTACAGGGACAGGTCAAACCCTAACGGTTCAGGTTATGGCATTATAACGCAGAAAAGGGGGCGCTTTGACGGCGGCAATTCAGTTCTAGGGAAGGAACATACCTTCACCAGGGTAAGGCCAAACTTTAGCAGGAAACGACCAGCGCAGGTAGTGAAGAAAATTTTCAGGCCTGAGGAAAATTAGCTTAGACATTGAAAGCTGCTGCATAGACATTAAAAAAGTGGGTCTTTGAGTGTTGGAGTGCCGCTGAACAGGTGTACTGGATTTTTTCCAACACCCTAAGGTTACCGTATGGGGCTATTATTATGTCGACGGATATATCAATTCAGGTTGAATTTCATGCCACAATTCAAAAGGTTTTTGGGGAAAACTCCTCACGGGTTACCCTAAGCGGCCCCTTGACGGTGAGAAAGCTTTTGGAAGTAGTGTGTACTTCGCCCGAGCGCTATGAGAAAATCTTCGATGATGCAGGCAAGCTTCGAACCGGTGTAACCGTATTAAGAAACGGCAGAAATATCGTCTTCCTTGAAAGTTTAAATACGGAATTGAACAACGGTGATAAAATTGCGCTTTTCCCTCCTGTGGCCGGAGGCTGAAGCAAACTTTGCGTGAAGGAGGAAATTCTGAAATGCCCAAATCGTTAGTTATTGACGTATCGAAGTGTACTGGTTGCGGATACTGTGAGTTGATTTGCTCTTTGGCCCACCATGATGAGTTCAACCCGCTAAAAGCCAGGATACGGGTAAATATGTTTATCGATAAAGCCATGGCGGTGCCGGTGGTATGCTACCAGTGCGAAGAACCATGGTGCGCCAAGTCCTGCCCTGCCGGAGCCCTGTCCTTTGAGACGGATACGAAAGGTGAGGCGCGTATGGTGACGGTCGACAAAGAGCGCTGTGTAGGCTGTAAGATGTGCACCATGGCGTGCCCTTTCGGCTGTATCGTGGTGAACGATAGCTGCGCGGAAAAATGCGATCTTTGCGGGGGAACCCCGCAGTGTGTGAGGGTCTGCCGAAGTGGCGCTCTACTATTCAGTGATTCTCGACAAGCTGTGGCAGCCAAACAGAAAAATGTGGCCGAGCGGCTACTAGATTCATATCAGGAGGGATAGCGATGTGGTATGGATGGACAGGAAATGTATTGAGGTTGGATTTAAGCGAGCCGCTGGTTACGGTGGAAACCCTGGACCGGCAAGCTGCCGAGAACTTTATCGGTGCCAGGGGTTTGGCACTCAGATATCTTTATAATGAAATCGATCCCGCGGTAAACGCCCTGGATGCTCAGAATAAACTTATTTTCGCCACCGGTCCCCTGACCGGCACGGGTGCACCGGGAGGCAGCCGGTATATGGTGGTGACCAAAGGTCCCTTGACCGGCGCTATCGCCCATTCCAGTGCCGGTGGGGCCTTGTCCTTGGCAATGAAATATGCCGGCTACGATATGATTATCCTGGAAGGAAAATCCAGGCGTCCAGTCTACCTGTGGATTGATGACGACAATGTTGAAATACGTGACGCAAAGCATCTGTGGGGCAAGACGAGCACGGAGACGGAACTGGCCATTATCGAGGAGACCCATCCCGACGCCAAGGTGGCCTGTATCGGCCCGGCAGGGGAGAATCAGGTGCTATTTGCCTGTGTAATGAACGACATGGGGCGGGCGGCCGGCAGATCCGGTGTCGGAGCCGTCATGGGATCTAAGAATCTCAAGGCGGTTGCTATTCGCGGCACCAAAGGATTGAAAGTGGCTGACAAACCGGCCTTCTATGCTGCCATGATGGAAGCCTACCGTAAGGTCGATCAACCAGACACCGAGCATTTTCATCAGATCGGCACGCCCGGTGTTTTGAGTTTAGTCAAAGAACTCGGTGTGTTGCCCACCAGAAATTTTAAATACGGAACGAATCAAAATTGGGAAAAGCTCAGCGGCGAACGGCTGGCAACAACCATTTCTACCCGAAAAAAGATGGGGCTGGCCTGCCCGGCCTGTCCGGTAGGATGCGGACGGGTGACTAAGGTTACCAACCCGAAATACGCGTCTGAGGGTGTGGGGCCCGAGTACGAAACCATCGGGCTTTTCGGATCGAGCTGTTTCACAAATGATCTCGATGTCATCTCCAAGGTGGGCTTTATCTGCAATGAAATGGGCATGGACACCATCTCCGCCGGGTCGACCATCGCTTGCGCCATGGAGCTTTATGAAGAGGGCTATCTGCCGCTGCAGGATGCGGGCATGCCCCTTAATTTCGGCAACACCGAAGCGGTCGTTCAGTTGACCGAAGACATGGCCTTTCGTCGTGGTTTTGGTGACATTCTGGCTGAAGGCGCTTTCCGGGTTGCATCGCGATACGGGCACCCCGAATTCTTCATGGGCTCAAAAAAGCTGGAATTCGCCAGTTACGATCCACGCGGTCTTCAGGGTATGGGGCTTGGTTACGCCACCAATAGTCGAGGAGCGTGCCACATTCGAGGGGAGATTCACGATCCGTCACTTTACGGAGTCGATTTTTGGAGAATTACCCAGGATAGAAACCTTGGGCCGGTAGACCCCCTTAGATGGGACGATAAACCCCAATTGGCCAAAGACATTCAGGACTGGTTCTGCATTCTTGATTCTTGCGGCATGTGCAATTTCATGTTTTTCCTGGCAATGAACGAGGACAACTGCCGGGCATTGATCGAAGCCGCCACCGGGATTGATATGGGTGGTCAACGAGGTTTGATGAGGTCCGGGGAACGAATTTTCAACCTGGAAAGGTTGTTCAATCTCCAGGCTGGGCTGACGGCTAAGGATGATACGTTGCCGAAACGGATGCTGGAGGAGCCAATGCCGGACGGCCCGGCTAAAGGGATGGTCGTTCATCTCGATGATATGCTTCCGGAGTATTATCGTTTGAGGGGCTGGAGTCCGGAGGGTGTTCCAACGAGCCTGAAGCTCCAGGAACTCGGCTTGGAATAAAAACCGTGGACAGGGTAGCCAAACATACGATCATCGGCAACAGTGCCGCCGGCTTATCCGCCATTAAGGCGATTAGAAAAAGCGGTGATCACCGTCCCATAGTTTTGATTTCGGCTGAAAAGTGCAACGCCTATTCGCCGGTTTTGACTACGTACTATATCGGCGATCAAATAAAAAAAACCGGAATGTTTCTTACCGAGGACAGCTTTTATAAAAAATACAAGGTCCATACCGTTTTCGGGCGGAGCGTGGAGGCGGTGGACCCAGTCAATCGGTGTTTGTACCTCGATGACCGTTCACGATTAAGCTATGACAATCTTCTGGTTGCTAGCGGCGCATCGGCCAGAACCCTTAATAACGTCGAACCGGATGCCTTGAAGTATGTCTCGACGTTACGCACCATCACGGATGCCGATAAAATTAAGTTTGCCAGTGAGAGGGCCGAAAATGTCGTGTTGATCGGTGCCGGTCTGGTGAGTTTACAGACCATCAAGGCCATGGCGGGAAAAAGGCATAAAATCACTGTCGTGGTCGGGTCCGAACAAGTCCTCTCACAGCATATGGATAGGGAAAGTGCATTCATCATTCAAAAGAAACTCACCGCCGGGGGGATCAAAATTCTCTTCGGCCGTGGCGTGCAGCGGGTTTACGAAAAAGGGGGCCGGGCTCAAGTGGTTACAACTTACGGCGAATCTCTACCGGCTGACCTGGTAGTAGTGGGCAAAGGCGTCCGTCCCAATACCGGTATGGTCAACAATACCTCGCTCAGGACAAACTACGGCATCCTGGTGGACGGGCAAATGAGGACCAACCATGAGAACGTTTTTGCCGCCGGCGATGTGGCCGAAGCGAGAAACGAAATTAGCGGAGAATGGGAGGTGATCGGCACCTGGTTCAATGCCTGTGCCCAGGGTGAAATTGCCGGTTATAATATGGCCGGCCGGGCAGCCCGACGCCAGGGCCAATTCCGTGAAAACGTGACAACGATACTGGGGGTGGTCGTGGCCTCGATCGGTCTTTCCAATCCTGCCTACGGACAGTACCAGCAGCTGCGGTACGCAGATTCCAGGCGCTGTGAGTTAAGAAAATTGTATTTGGAAGGTTCAAGGATCGTCGGTGCCCTGCTCGTCGGCCAGGCTTATGACGCCGGTGTGATCAAGCACTGCATTGCCAACAGGATCGACATCTCTCCCTGGATAGACAGGATTGCCATGGCGCCCATGGGCTTTGCAAATGTGATCTGCGGCCAGGGCCTCGAGTGGCCGTATTTTAATAACTAACACCCTAAAACATAAGAGGGAACAGCTATGTCAGTACCCGCGTTGGCGTTTATAATTTTAATCTGTATTGCGATTACCGTGCTCATTGTTTGGTTGATATATTCGAGGCGGTACCAGAAAGCATCCCAGGAAACCGCTTTCGTGCGAACAGGTTTCGGTGGGCAGAAGGTGGTTATGAATGGCGGAGCGCTGGTGTTTCCGGTATTGCACGAAACCATTCAAGTCAACATGAATAGCCTGCGCCTCGAAGTGACGCGGACGAATCAGCAAGCGCTGATTACCAAAGATCGTTTGCGTATGGACGTCCAGGCGGAATTTTACGTTCGAGTCAGACCCACCTTGGAAGATATTGCGGCCGCGGCGCAAACATTAGGCCGGCGCACTATGAACCCGGAAGCCCTCAAAGAACTGGTCGAAGGCAAGTTTGTAAATGCTCTGCGGGCTGTGGCGGCTGAGCTGGCCATGGATGAACTCCACCAAAACCGGGGTGAATTCGTTAAACGGGTGCAAGAGGAGGTCGGCGACGGCCTTTCCAAGAATGGCCTGGTACTTGAATCGGTTTCTCTAAGTGAACTGGATCAGACGGACAGAAAGTACTTCAACCCGCAAAACGCTTTTGACGCCCAAGGTTTGACCCTATTGACCGAGTTGATTCAGGCTAGAGCCAAACAGCGCAACGCCATAGAGCGCGATACGGAAGTTGCAATAAAGCAAAAGGACCTTGAAGCCGAACAACATAAGCTTGAATTGTCGAAAGAAGAAGAATTTTCCAGATTGGAGCAACAGCGTGAAATCGAAGTACGCCGGGCTGAACAGAACACCAATATCGTCCAGGAGCAGATCGAAAAAGAAAAACAATCAAAGCAAGCCGAAATTGGAGCAAAACAGCAGGTCGAACTGTCGCAGTTGGCCCTCGAACGCACGATTGAAGAGGAACGCATCGCCAAAGATCAACTCCTGAAGGAAAAGAATATCACCGGTGCCCACGCCGTCGAACTGGCCGAGATAGAAAAAGAGCGGCTGAGTCAGCAGGCTAGAATAGAGGCGGAACAAAATGTCGATCAGGCTAAAATTATTGCCGAACGCGCACTGGAAGAAGAACGAATTGCCAAAGAGCAGTTCCTTAAAGAAAAAGAGATTGTAAAAGCCAAAGCACTTGAAGGAGCAGAGGTTGAAAAGGATCGATTGGTGCGTGAGGCGAAAATCGAAGCTGAACTTCATCTCAATCAGGCCCAAATAACCGCCGAAAAAGCAGTGGAAGATGAGCGCATCGCCAAGGAGTTACTTATCAAGCAAAAGGATCTGGCGCGTACCAAGGCGCTTGAAACCGCCGAAATAGATCGCCGCAAGAGCGTCGAGGTGGCCGATCTGGATCGAGTTATTGCTCTGGCCGAAAAGACCAAGGAACACACAGCAACCCAGGCCGAAGTCGATAAAACCCGCGCAACGGCGGTAGAGGCTGAAGAACAGGTGGTTACCGCCCGACAGATTGAAACCGCTGAACGTCAAAAAGCGATAGAAGTTTTGGAAGCTCGTAAAAGGGCCGAATGTGAAGCAATCAGCCTGATTGAGGCAGCGGAAGCCAAAATGAAAGCAGCTTCCAGCGAAGCGGAAACCGTCAAAATCATTGCCGGCAGCGAGGCGCAAAAGATTAAAAAAGTCGCCGAAGCTGAAGCCGAAGCTGAAATGGTCAGTGCCAAAGCTACCGAAAAACGTTATAAAGTCGACGCTGACGGCACACGCGCTTTACACGAGGCCGAGAACACGCTCGATCCGGCCAAGAGCGCTGTGCGTATCAAAATGGCCATTATTCAACATCTGGCCGAGATTATTCGGGAAAGCGTCAAACCCATTGAGTCAATCGACGGAATTAAGATCTTTCAGGTTGATGGTCTTACACCATCCGGCAAACCAAACGGTGGCGCTGAAGCTCATGTGACCAGCGGCAACCTGGCCGATCAGATGGTTAACAGCGCTTTACGCTACCGGGGTCAGGCACCCTTGCTTGATGCCATCCTCAAAGAAATCGGTATCTCCGGAGGCGATATCCATGGATTGACGAAACCTATCAAGACCGACGAGGAACAGCCACCGGAAGACGATTAAACCTATGAATTTGCAAAAATGGCAACAGAAAATAAAGGCTCCTTTCAAACTGCCGCATCCGGATAAAATTGCCGAGAGCCTGAAAACATTCCGGAAGCGATTGCCAAATATTTATGTGATTATCCTGATCCTCGTTCTGGCCTGGATACTTTCAGGAATATACGTTGTTGCACCGAACGAACAGGGAGTGGTCAAAAGCTTTGGAAAATTTACGCGTATCCTGGAACCCGGCTTACACTATCACCTGCCTTACCCCATCGAAACGGTGAGCAAGCCTAAAGTAACCGAGATCCTGCGTTTTGAATTCGGATTCAGAACCGTGAACCCCGGTCCTCCACCGCAATACGAGCCGATGGCTGACGAAGCTCTAATCCTGACGGGCGACGAGAATATCATTGATGTATGGTTCATTGTGCAATTCAGGATAAAAGATGCCACCCATTATCTGTTTAATGTTTCCGATCCTTTCAAAGCTCTGCGTGATTCGGCTGAAGCAACGATGCGCGCGGTTTTGGGAGAAAAGAAAATTGACACAGCCCTGACCTCCGGCAGGGTGAGCATTCAAATTGAGACCCAAAAAGAGCTTCAGGATATACTGGATAACTATGAATCCGGCTTGGAGATTATCGCCGTTCAACTTCAGGCAGTGCAGCCTCCGGAACCGGTTCGAAAAGCCTTTAAAGATGTGGTCTCGGCCCGTGAGATAAAAATTAAGTTCATAAATGAAGCCGAAAGCTACACCAGTGACATCCTGCCCAGAGCCAAAGGCCTCGCCGTGCAGATAGAGTTTGAGGCCGAAGCGTATAAAACGCAAAAAATCAAAAAGGCCCAGGGTGATACTGACCGTTTTCTGGCGCTTCTTAAGGAGTATCGCAAAGCTAAGCACGTGACACACAAGAGGCTCTATCTCGAGACCATGGAGGAAATACTAGGGCATGCCCGAAAATTGGTAGTTGATTCGGACAAGCAAGGTGTTATTCAGCTATTACCATTGCAGGAGTTATTCCAAAAGGAGTCTGAATCGCCCAGAGAAAAAAGGGATTCCAGGTGATATCATGGGGCAAAAAGTCGGACCCATCCTACTGATAATCGTTCTGTTGTTGATTGCGTTTTTCTCTGCTTTCTACTTCGTGGACCAGACGGAACAGGGCATCCTTGTCCAACTCGGCAAGCCGATCAACGGGACACTGGCACCAGGTCTGCATATAAAGATACCATTTATTCAGAAGGTCGTTGTTTTCGACAAGCGCCTGTTAGACTATGATGCACCACCGGCCGAGATGCTTTCAGCAGATAAAAAGAATCTGAAGCTGGACATTTATGCCAAATGGCGGATAGTCGATCCACTCAAGTTCTATAATACCGTGAGAAATATAGAGGGCGCCCTATTGCGTCTTGACGACAATATTGATTCTGAAATCCGGACGGAGCTGGGACGTCATATGATGGTCGACATCATATCCAAACCGCGGGCAAAGATCATGGATGAGGTAAAAAAGCGGTCCAGCGTGTGGGCCGAAAACTACGGTATCAGCATAGTCGACGTTAGGATCAAACGTATCGATCTGCCCTTTGAAAACCGCCAGGCCGTATATGAACGTATGAGAACTGAACGTGATCGTCAGGCTAAAAAGTACCGTTCAGAGGGTCAGGAGGAGGCACTTAAAATCAAAGCCGCCGCTGATCGTGAAAAGGCCATCCTCCTGGCCGAAGCTCGCCGGAAGGCTCAGGTCTTACGGGGGCAGGGCGACGCCGAAGCTACGCGAATTTATGCCGAAGCCTTCGAACAGGATCCGGAGTTTTTCAACTTAATGCGCACGCTGGAGGCATCCCGCAAGGCGCTGGATAACAGAACAATTTTTGTATTATCCCCGGAATTCGAATTTTTGCAATTCATGAAGCAGAGCGGAACCAACTTTCGACCAGATTAATTCGCTAAAAGAAGTTAATCCGGCAAAGTCCTGCGCGGCAATCCCCTTGAGGCTTTTTGACCTGATTGTATCCATCCGGTACGCTAAACAGCTTATCCGGGACGCTGCGCTCTTTTATATTCGTAAGTTTCCGATCGACAGAGTTATCAGGAGGGCCACCGATCTGGATCATCTGAATGGGATAATTCAGTTCGCGGGCCACCCACATTATCATTTTGCCCAAGTATTTGTTATGGTAGGTGATTTCATATTTATCGCAGACATAGCCTTCGATGTTCTCTTGTCCGACCAACCGTTTTTGCCCGATCTTTTTTAATTCCGCTTCATTCTGACCGGCAGGTGACCGCACTGCAACAGCGGGAAGGCGCATGTAGGTCTTGGTTTCAGGATATAGCATGAACGTTTTTTGGTCCTTATCGGGGCGACTGATTAATACCTGTTTTTGTCCGAAGGTGTCCACCATTTCCACTCGTAGCTGCCGATCTTTGACATACATCTTCACCTTTTGCTTTTGTCCCGGGTGGTCAATGAATGTCTCAGCTGAAAATTCGGCAGCCCTGGACAGGTGGGTAAGGGCCGTCAGGAAAATTGCGATGGCGGGAACAAACAACCATACGTGTGAGGGTCGGAAATCCATTTTTACCTCCCTGCCTGCCCTGTATGTTCTGGAGTTTCTATACGAAGGTGCCTGATGTTACCGCCTGATGATGGCATGGTGGGGACCTCCTTTCTCTTGGTGATTTCAAAATATCGGTAAGGAATTAATTTGTCAAATCAAAATAAACAGCCGAGAATGGTTACAGGCAACAGAACACTGCAGAATGGAATTAATTGACAAAGGCTATCATTTCGATAATGGATAGATTGTACTTTCAAATCGATAAAAGAATTAATCACGATATTTTCGATTTGCTGAACAAAGCTAAAACGCCCAGCCCTTGTGGATTTCCCCTGGCCAATCTACAATCTGGCGAAGGTTTATATTGCGTGCCTAAATCGAATCTGCCCAAAGCTCCGATTCTATTATATATTTGTTATACTAACGGATCTATATACAATAAAAAGGCTAAACTGTGACCGGATCTGTCACAAGCATCTGGTAATATCTTCCCTAACAAAGGAGGAAGATATTATGA
>Ga0056115_1000698_pt1 | contig 14939 bp, 5 predicted proteins | sample WorMetOlspDAHAB1_FD_77007 | JGI IMG/M metagenome (GOLD analysis project Ga0056115, IMG submission 77007) | Marine gutless worms symbiont microbial communities from Max Planck institute for Marine Microbiology, Germany - Olavius sp. DAHAB.1 ...
ATGCCAAACTGGATGACATCGGCAACATTAAATCCGACGGAAGACCGATTCTGGGCCTGGATGCCCGTAACCTTCTGGAAATTTTATTGGAAACGTCCGAACAGGGCTTTCTAATACCGGCTCATATTTGGACACCCTGGTTTTCGCTGCTGGGTTCAAAATCCGGCTTTGATACCGTCGAAGAATGCTTCGAAGACTTAACACCCCACATTTTTGCCGTTGAGACCGGGCTTTCTTCCGATCCGCCGATGAACTGGCGCGTTTCCGGTCTGGATGGGTTTACTCTGGTGTCCAATTCAGATGCCCATTCTCCGATGAATTTAGGAAGGGAAGCCAATCTGTTCAATACGTCTTTATCCTTTGCAGATATTAAGTATGCCCTTAAATCTGGAGATCCAGACCGGTTTCTGGGAACCTTTGAATTTTATCCTGAAGAAGGAAAGTACCATCTGGATGGACACCGCAATTGCGAGGTTCGCCTCTGGCCGCAAAAAACAATGAGCTATGATGGTAAATGCCCGGTCTGCGGCAAAGGATTAACGCTGGGGGTGCTGTATCGCGTGCAAGAGTTGGCGGACCGCGCCGAAGATGATAAATCGCCAAACCGCCAAGCCTACCATAGTATCATTCAACTGACTGATATATTTTCTGAAATGTTAATGGTGGGACCTAAATCAAAAAAAGTCCAAAAAAACTATCTGTCCGCTCTCAATCAACTGGGATCCGAATTTGATATACTACACCGACTGACCATGGAGGAAATTGAAAAAGCTGGAATTCCGCTTTTGGCAGAGGCCATTCGAAGAATGCGCCACAGGGAAATTGATGTTCTTCCCGGGTTTGACGGGGAGTATGGTCAGATAAAAATATTTAAAGATCAGGAGCGTGAGCAACTGCTGGGCCAAAAAACGCTTTTTTCGATACCGCAAACCGATTCCTTGTTTAAACCGGCGAAAAAGAAAAATGAAAAAATATCACAAAAAGATGATGCGATTGCAATATTATCGGGCCCAAACAAAAAAAGTGCATCAACTTCAATCGGCGCCGGCAGTCCTGAATCTGCTACGGCGGTACATTTAAACCTCGACCAGCGCCGGGCAGTTGAATTTTCAGGTGGTCCGCTTTTGATTGTCACCGGACCCGGGACCGGTAAAACCCGTACCCTAACGCATCGAATAGCCTATCTAATCAATGAAAAAAAGGTATTGGCTCATCATATTCTGGCGGTAACTTTTACCAATAAGGCGGCCCGGGAGATGCGCGAAAGACTTAAAAAATTGATCGACAGATCCGGTAAATTACCTCTTGTGGCTACATTCCATGCGCTTTGCTTTAAAATATTAACTGAACAAAAAGAAAAACCTGCCGGAATTATCGATGAGGATCATCGCCGGGCATTAATAGCCGACGCCGTCAGGTATGTGGTGTCGGGCGGACACCCGGTTGCATTAAGACAGAATAAAATTTTAAAACGAATCATGGGTGCCAAACAACAGATCATCGATCCAACTGAGTTTGCCGTTTTAAAAAAAAATGATCCCCAGGACAGGATTATTTCAAAAATATATAAGGTGTATCAGCGCCTGCTTGCAATTCAGGGTTTTTGTGATTTTGAAGATCTCATTTTTAATGTTGTCAAACTGCTGGAAACCGATGCCGATCAGCGCCGTAAATACAGGGATCAATTCCAGTATATTTATATCGATGAATACCAGGATTTGAACCCGGCTCAATATCGTATCATTCGAGCACTGGTTCCGGACTCGGATGCCGTTCGGGATCTGTGCGTGATTGGTGATCCGGATCAGTCCATTTACGGATTTAGAGGTTCTGATGTTACCCTTTTTAATCAATTTAAAAATGATTATCCGAACAGCGCAGAAATTAAATTGACCCGCAATTATCGTTCAACCGAAACGATACTGAGCGCGTCCTTTCAGGTGATCAAAGACCATCGCATCCATCTGTCATCCGGTTCCCGGACATATTCTGAAATTGGAGGTCTAAAAACCATCAGCGTCCTTGAAATGGTCAATGAAAAAGCGGAGGCCGAATGCATTGCCCGGATCATTGAGCAGCAGATCGGCGGGACCGGTTTTCATTCCATTGATACCGGAACCGTCAAAGATGCCAACCTTGCCAAATCATACAGCTATGCCGACTTTGCAGTCTTGTACCGCACCCACGATCAGCATCGCATTTTTGCCGAAATATTTGAAAAAAAGGGAATCCCTTTTCAGGTAGCCAGTCGAAAGAAGGTTTTTGATCCGGCCGGACTGCCTGAACTGATATCCTATTTAAAAATAATAGAGGGCAGGGGGGGATTCTTTGATCATGACAAAATCCTTAAAATAGCCATACCCGGCTTCGGTAAAAAAGCGTCGGATACATTTACAAATTGGTGCTTTCAAAATCGATTTTCGCTTCAACAGGGGTTGATTAAAGTAAAAAGGTTTCCCATCCACGGAATGGCTTCCACCAAACAAAAGAAGCTAAATGAATTTTCAAATTATATTTCACACTGCCAAAGCGAATTAGCCGGCTTGTCGGTTGCGGACAAGTTGCGATTTCTTCAAAAAAAAACCATTTTGTCTGGAATATTGGACCGTGATGCCGACATTCAAGAAGCTTTTGTCAAATTACTGGATCATGCCGGCCGGTTTAATGACGACACGATGGATTTTTTTGCAGACATCGCACTGCAGACAGATACGGACACCTATACACCAACGGTTGAAAGGGTTTCTTTAATGTCCATGCATGCCTCTAAGGGATTGGAGTTTCCGGTGGTGTTTATTGCCGGCTGCGAGGAAACCCTAATTCCCCACCGCAAACCAGATAGCGAGAAAAATGATATCCGGGAAGAAAGAAGACTGTTTTATGTTGCCATGACGCGATCGATGGAGAGACTCTATTTAACCCATGCCAAAAAGCGCAGAATGCATGGAAGAATTTTTGATCGCAACCTGTCTCAATTTGTTGAAGATATCGAAACCCAGTTTATAAAGGATGAATCTTTTCATCTGAAAAAGAAAAAAAGTGACAAACAGCAACCGGTTCAGCTAAAGTTGTTTTAAAGAAGTATAAAAAACCATAAATTGTGAGTCGGTATAAACACCTAAAATTACTGTTAAAAAAACAAACCTGTTGAAATATGACGTCATTTGGTGTATAAATTCTTAATATAGGAAGTAAAGTTTGACATTAAAAATTAGGGGTCGTTGCAGAAAGAAAAGCAAGCTGAATGACGGGCAGTAAAAAAATAAAAATACTAACCGGTTGCACGATAATTTTTACATTGTTAGCATCCGGTGCATTCGCGGATATATATCGTTACATTGATGAAAATGGCGTGATGCATTTTACCAACGCGCCAACGTCTTCAAGCAATGAATTCAAATTGTTTTTGCGTGAAAAGAGTAAGGCGCCGTCATGGTATTATCGTAAAAAATATGATGATTTAATTAACGAAGCCGCTGAGCGTTTTGACGTATCTTTTCCATTGCTCAAAGCGATTATCAAAGCGGAATCGGATTTCGATCCCCAGGCGGTTTCGAAAAAAGGGGCGATGGGACTGATGCAAATCATGCCGCAAAATTTCAAGCTTCTGGGGCTTAAAGACCCCTTTGATCCGACGCAAAATATTAATGCCGGCACGCGCTATTTCAAACAATTATACGATCGATTCAACGGCAAACTGGCATTGTCTCTTGCCGCATATAACGCCGGCCCCGCGGCTGTCGATCGGTATAAAATAATTCCGCCGTACGAAGAGACCGAGGAATACGTTAGACGGGTTTTAAGGTATTATTATAAGTATAAAAATTAATAATTCCGCCCCGCTCAACAGATTGAATTAAATATCAACTGCGCTGAAATACCTGGGTGGTGCGTGAGGGAAGATAGAGACTGAGATAATTTAATTTGCGATCGGCAACCGAATCGCTCAATGTCAAATGTTCCTGATTGGCAACCAGGCGGTTGTGGCCGCCGTATTGCACCGCATCGGAGTCCATGATCATCTTATACGTTCCCGCCGGTGCTTCAAAACGGTAATCCGAGTATGATCGCTGCGGGTGAAAATTGAAGGCAAACAAAAGGCCGGCTCTTCGAAAAATGAGCAGCTTGTCGTCCGAATGCTCATATAAAAGGTCTAAGTCGGGGTTTTGCAGGAGTTTGAATTTTTTGGCCGTTAAAACCATATCCCTATCAAACGCGGCGAGATATCGATATTTCAAGGCGGGATCGTCCACCAGGTGCCACTGGCGCCGGGCATGCCGGTACGACCAGTTGTTGCCCTCGCGGGGAAAATCGATCCACTCCGGGTGACCAAACTCATTGCCCATAAAATTTAGGTAGCCTGACCCGGCGCAGGCCAGGGTGATCAGGCGAATCATCTTGTGCAGCGCCATGCCTCGGTCGACCGTGAGATGTTCATCCTCAATTCTCATGTGGTTGTACATGGGTGCACCAATCAGCCGAAAAATAATTGATTTATCACCCACCAGGGCCTGGTCGTGGGACTCGGCGTAACTGACGGTCTTTTCATCAGCGCGTCGGTTGGTCAGTTCATACCACAGATTTCCCATGGGCCAGTTCTCATCTGAAACATCTTTAACCAGTTTTATCCAGTAGTCCGGAATTCCCATGGCAAATCGGTAGTCAAAACCATAGCCGCCGGATTCTTGTGATGCTGCCAGACCCGGCATGCCGCTGACATCTTCGGCGATGGTGACGGCATCCGGCCGCAAATCGTGAACCAGGCGGTTGGCTAACGCCAGGTAGCACAGGGCATCCTCATCCACGTCTTTTCCGAAATAGTCGTCGTATGAAGTAAAGGCTTTATTCATGCCGTGATGCAGATAAATCATGGAGGTTATCCCGTCGAGGCGAAACCCGTCAAAACGGTATTCATCCAGCCAGAAACGGCAGTTGGACAGCAAAAAATGCAGTACCTGGTACTTGCCGTAATCAAAACAGCGCGAGTCCCAGAGTTTGTGCTGTCCGCGTTCTCCGTCATGAAAGTATTGGTGCAGGGTGCCGTCAAAGCGGCTAAGACCTTCGGTTTCATTGGAAACCGAATGGGAATGAACAAGGTCCATGAGCACTGCCAAACCGGCTGCGTGAGCTGTGTCAATCAGGGTTTTGAGATCATCCGGAGTTCCGAAACGCGAGGAGACGGCAAAAAAATTGGACACCTGGTACCCGAAGGAACCGTAATAGGGATGTTCCTGTATTGCCATTAATTGGATAGTATTATAGCCGGATTCTGCAATCCGGGGCACAACATTTTCGCTGAATTCCTGAAAAGATCCGATGGCCTCTTTTTCCTGGGCCATTCCAATATGGGCTTCGTAGATCAGCGGAGCTTCATCTTTAGGGTGAAAGTCACGGCAGTGCCAGTGGAAGGGGGATTCGGGAGACCAGACCTGGGCATTGAAAATTAACGTGGCTGGATCCTGAACCACCCGGCGGGCATAGGCGGGTATGCGATCCCCCTCACCGCCGGGCCAATGGACCCGCAGCCGATACAAATCCAGGTGTTTAAGTTTTTCGGCCGGCAGACGGATCTCCCAAACGTTCTCATCACCAAGACATTTAAGCGCAAACGCTTCATTTTCCTGCCAGCCGGTCATGTCTCCGATTAAAAAAATTTGATTGGCGTTTGGCGCCCATTCTCTTAGAATCCATTGGCTGTCATGAAAGTGGAGGCCAAAGTATTCATGACCCGAGGCAAAATCAGCCAATTCAATCTTTTCACGCGTAAGACGTTTTTCAAGGGTTTCAATTTTTAAAAGCCGCCGGCCAATTGTCTTTTTGAAAGGCTTTAAATAAGAATCGTTCTGCAGTAACTGCTGCAACGCAACAGCCACCGCTTTCTTTGACTCGCTATTTGGGATTGGGCCTGGATTGGCAGACATGGTTTCAATCGGGTTAAATTGTTTGCTATAAACACGAAGCGCAATTCAGCCGGCTTCGAGGGAATCATCTTTGCAGGACGAGGCCGGATCCGATTCTTTATTCACCAGCGGGCGTTGCAGCATCTTTTCATATAGCTTGATGTATTCAAAGGCCGTATTGGCATGGGTAAACTTGGCGGCACTTTTTTGCATGATACGTTTGATTTGCCGGGCTTTTAGTTTTTGGGGTAAATTGTAAAATGCCATGGCTTGATTTATGGCCCAATTCAACCCGTTGGCGTCAAAATTCTTAAATAAAAAGCCGTTTCCGGTATTATTGTCCACATCCAGGTGGCTGATGCTGTCATGGATTCCGCCGGTATCATGGGCCACCGGCAGGGCGCCATAGATGGGAGCAATCATTTGCGGCAGACCGCAAGGCTCAAAACTGGAGGGCATCAGTATAAAATCAGCGGCGCCGTATGCCAGATGTTCCAGGTCGTTACTGAAATCACAAATCGCCACACGCTTTTGAAATTGGTGATAGTTAACGATGCTCCGAAAGGTCATCTGATAATCGCCATTGGCGACGAAAACGATTTGCAGGTTCTGATCCCAGTAGCTGGAGATTACCTGGTAGAAAATATCTGCCAATAGCTGACATCCCTTTTGAACCGGATCCAGCCGTGAGGGCCAGAAAAATACCGGGGCGCGATTATCCTGAATTAAGCCCAATTTTTTTTGTAAATAACGTTTGTTTTCTTTTTTTCCGGCCGTGTGATTTGCCGGACCGTAAGTTTTTTTCAGATCTTCATCGCATGTGGGATCAAAAGATGGATCGGGTGCATTGAGGATTCCGGCCGCACAATCGGCCTGCACCTTGTTGGTTAACTCTCGGCGAATTGGTGCTTCAACAAAGGGATGCCGGCCATCGATAATTTCCTGTAAAAAGGTCGGGCTGACAACATTCACAAAATGCGCCCCAAAAATTCCACTGGTCAAAAGATCCACCGGATTGGTATCACGGATTTCCTCGTAGTTGGTGGCCATATTGTCAAAATACAGGTTTTGCCAGAAGTAGGCTCCGTCAATCCCCCGGTCTTCAATCGCTGCCAGGGATGTTTTTACGGTGTGCACGTTGTGAACCGTAAAAAGACAGGGAATACCCTGTTCCCGGGCCATGGCCGGAATCAGGCCCGTCATCCAGTCATTGCAGTGGATCAGATCCGGTTGAACCCGGGGCACAATGTTGTTTATGACTTCCCGCTGAAAGGCCAGGGAGAGTTTAATATTTTCCGTTCCGTACAGGGAGTAGACCCTGTTGATATAGTAAAATGCCCGATCCTCAGCCAGATGGATGCGGTCGTCAGGCATTTTTCGCTGAATCCGGTTGAATTCTTTTTTTAAAACCGGCGCTAATTTATCACTGAAAAGGGCGCGATAATCCGGTATGGCCACATGGACATCGGCCCCCTGTTCAAACAGGGCGCTGATCAACGAGGCTGACACATCTGCCAGGCCGCCGGCTTTGGCTGTATAAAAAGAGGCCAGACCACCCATGCGGTGGGGCAGGTAGGTGACTTCCGGAGTTACGACCAGGACTCGGGGATTGCAGGGGGTTTGGGGCATAGTATGTGCCTTTTCATATATTAGCGTGGATTCATCCTATTTCTGGCACCAATTAAAAAATTAAGCAAAGCTTTTTTGAAAATATTAGAACATTGGGTCAAAGTAAAAAAAACCGTGTCCAAAGGACCGGATTTTTTTTGACCTCCTTTTTTCAAGCCCAGGTCAGCAGCCGCGGGGTAGATTTAATTCTTTTGTCTCCGCGGGGTGATACTCTGACGGTAAGGCCGAATCGGCCCGACACGTCACACCTTAGGGTACAGCCGTAGAGATATTTTCCGCCACCAGAATCCTCACAGACAGCCATCGGTTCGACATGGCTGGCGAATAATTCATCCACAGATCTCAAATTGCCGTAGTAAAGCTCAACATCAACCTCTTCCGGGGTTAGTTCGGTCAGCTTGACTTCGGCCGTCACTTGAAATAAATCGCCGACACGATAAGGCTCCTGGGTTTGTCTGACCGGCGGACTGATCCGGATCTTTTTCCAGTGGGTGCGCAGCCGCTTGAGCTGAGCGGTCAATTTTTTAGCTTCATCGGCGCCATTGGCCAGCAGTAAATCCCAGCGTTCCGCCGCCGGGTTATAATATCGCTTTTCATAATCCGACACCATCCGTAAACTGCAAAAAGATTTCATAGCCATTTTCATGGAGTATTTCATTTTACTAACCCAGCAGCCGGGCAGATCACCGTTATTGCGATCGTAAAAACACGGGATGACTTCATTTTCCAGCACATTGTAAAGGGCCTGGCTCTCTATGGCGTCCTGATAGGTGTGATCCTGGTATTCCTCTCCATTGCCGATGCGCCAGCCCCGTTTTTCCGAATACCCTTCACACCACCACCCATCAAGAATACTGACATTCAGCACGCCGTTCATCGCAGCTTTCATTCCGGAGGTTCCGCAGGCCTCATAGGGACGTCGGGGGGTATTCAGCCATACATCAGCTCCCTGCAACAGGTGTCGCGCCAGATGCATATCGTAGTCTTCCAGAAAAATGATTTTGTCGCGAACCTCCGGTTTACTGGCAAAATTGAACAGTCGTTTGATCAGCTCTTTGCCTTCGTTGTCCTTGGGATGAGCTTTGCCGGCAAAAATAAACTGAACCGGATATTTTTTATTATTGATGATCGATTCCAGGCGCTTTTCATCTTGTAATAGCAGATCCGCCCGTTTGTAGGTTGCAAATCGGCGGGCGAACGCTATTGTTAGCGTATCCTGATCAAGTGCGGTATCAACGGCTTCCAGTATATTACGCGGAGCGTTGCGCCTTTTATATTGTTTGACGAGTTGCTCCCGGCAGGTACGCACCAGCCGGGAGCGGTTCATTTCGTGGCCGCGCCATAGTTCTTCATCGTAGATTTCATTGATGCGATCGATGTTTTCAGATTTAAGGGAGCTTAAATGCCACTCGGGACCCAGGTAGCGGTCGAAAAGATAGGCAAGTTCCTGGGAAACAAACGACGGCACGTGGATACCATTGGTGACGTAGGAAATCGGAACTTCTTCTTCGGTCCGCTGGGGCCAGACGTGTGACCACATCCGCCTTGCCACCGCACCATGCAGTTTACTGACCCCGTTGCAATAAGCCGACATATGCAACGCCAAAATAAACATTGAAAGCGGTGCCTCGCCGTTTGACCCCTCGGGTTGGCCCCAGGATAAAATTTCGTCCACTGAAACGTGCAACTTTTCTTCAAGCGGTTTTAAATAGGGCTTGACCATTTCCACCGCGAATTCTTCATGTCCGGCCGCCACCGGGGTATGGGTGGTAAAGACCGTAGTTCGCGGAATGATTTCCAGCGCAGTTTTGAGATCCAAATTGTAATCGGCCATAATTTGAGCTAAGCGCTGCAGACTTGCGAAGGCCGAATGCCCTTCATTCATATGCAGAACCTTGACTTTAATTTCCATGGCCGACAGGGCCTGCATTCCACCGAGGCCCAGAAGCATCTCCTGGGCCAGGCGAACCTTGTTATCACCGGCGTACAAACGCGAAGTGATTTCACGTGCAGCCGGGGAGTTTTCGGCAATATTGGTATCCAATAGATAAAGCGGGATGCGGCCCACTTCTAATTTCCAAAGGATGGCATGAATCGGTCCGTCAGGCCCCTGAATGGTAATGGTTAAATCGTTGCCTCCCGAATCCTTTATCCGTTCCACCGGCAGGTTATAAATATCGGTTTGTGGGTATTCCTCCTGCTGCCACCCTTCCTGGTTCAAATATTGGCGGAAATACCCTTCGCGATACATCAGACCGATTCCAATTAGCGGCAGTGCCACGTTGGATGCCGCTTTCAGGTGATCACCGGCGAGAATACCCAGACCACCGGCAAACAGCGGCAGACTTTCATGGAGACCGAACTCCATGGAAAAATATGCGATGGTTTCCCCGGGTTGAAACAGTAATTTATTATTATTTGGCGGAACAAGAACCAGGCCTTGATACGCTTCTTTTACCCGATTCAGGTGGGCCAGATAACCGTCGTCTTCTGCCAGTTGTTCAAAGCGCTTTTGGGGAATTTTAGCCAGAAATGCAATCGGGTTGCGCCCGGATTTCACCCAGCGCGGCGGGTCAATTCGTCGAAAAACCTCAATAGCGTCTTTTTTCCAGCACCACCACATGTTGCGGGATAGTATTTCAAGAAAGTCTAGGTTTTCCGGTATATTCGGATGAACCTGATATGTTTGAAAATTTTTCATATAGTATTAAACCTCAATTTTAGTTTATACTTAAAACAGCCGGCGATGATCGTTTCGCTGGCTGGCATTTTTGGATGTTTAGTTAAAGTTCAAAGATAGGGTTCAATTGTTGAAAAAGCAATACCGTCTTTTAGTAGTTTAACGCTTGTCCGGGGGACTATAAAATTCCAAAAAACAAGCACCAATTTACAAATAAATCTCAATGTTCAATGTTCGACTTTCATTAGTTTCTTTTTCAATTTGACCGGCCGTTTTTCTGGCCGGCGGCTGGGCTGACACCCGACACCTGAAGCCCATATTCCCCTCCTAACTTAATCCACACCCTTAACAGTTCACTAGCTCCCCAGGCCTGGGCTTCGCATCCGCGGGGAGCGTGGGGAAAATCACCGTCCAGAATTTCGGGGATATGACCCACACAACCGCTGTCCAGCAATCTCACGCCGCTGGTGAGCCAGGCCAGGGCCGTCTCCCGACTATGAGCACCATGGGTCATGGTCCACGCTTCACAAAAGGACGGAAACGGCCAGGTCCAGGCGGTACCGTTGTGGTAGGCGGGTTTGCGCCGGCTGTCTTCATCACCGCAGTATCTGCCCTGGTATGGTTGATAGGGATCATTTATTATGTTTCCCAGATGGATGATCTCGATCGGGTACACCACGGACCTGTCGGCCAGGCTGCGGATGGCCCCCGGTACCAGGAGCGCTTTGCAGGATTCAAGTACGCGGCGGCAAATATCTTCGTCACTGACAGCCCCCAGGGTGATGGTCAGAAGCTGGTTTGGCCGCAGCGCATCATCAGCCGTTGCTTCCAAAGCCGACTGGCCGGCGGCCGCATGCCGGCAATCGGAGAGATAACCCAGGTTCTTTTGCCAGAACAGATTCATAATGGAGGATTGAACCTGGCGGGATAACCGGCACCATTGATCCTGGTGTTCTGTCCGGTCAATGCGGCCCAACAACCGGAGGGCGGCATACCATAAGGCTTGGATTTCAACTGGGTATCCTTGCCGGGGGGTGCCGGCTGGATAATTGGTGTCCATCCAGGTAAAATGTACCGGGCTGAATATCAGCCCGGTAGCAGGGTCCATTTTGATGCCATTGGGAGTGCCGGCCTTAAATCCATTGCCAATGGATAAAATAACATCGCGTATGGAGCGACCGCTGCAGTCGGTCGCCAAAAAACGATCATCGTTTTCGGCTCGCAATAATTCATCACAGGCCAGTATGAACCAGAGGGGTGCGTCTGAAGTATCGCGGTTTGCGGCCTGGGTGCCCTGGATCATATTGGGCAGTGTTCCCTGCTGCTCAAATTGTCCGAATTGAATCAATATGGACCGGGCTTCAGTCAATTTTCGGGCGGCGATCAATCCCCGCACAAATATCAGTGCATCCCGTCCCCAGTCGAGAAACCAGGGATACCCGGCTATAACGGATTGATGGGCACCCCGCTGCACCACAAAATCATTCAGGGCCCGGGTTAAAATGTGCTGCGGGCTGTGGCGATTATTTTTTTCGAAATCAAAGGGCCTGGTTATTTGTTCGGCAGACATTGGCATCTGTCCGGGAGTATCCTCCCCGGCATAGGGTATATCGGATGTAAGGCGGACCTGTTGATTTCCTTCCAGCGCCACTGAAAAATATCCCGGACTGAATAAGTCTGAATCAGGGTCCTGGCCCCGTTCGGCATCAACGGCTCGATGAACCATATATTGCCATTCCGGTTCCGCAACAAAATGGCCGCCGGATATCCGCATCCTCAGATGATGCCGGGAGTCCGGTGAGAATTCAAACCCCTGTTGATCGGCTCTGATACTCTGTGGCCAATTATCTTCCGGTCCTGTGTAAGCTTTGGTTGTGTCATGAAAACTGCGATTTTCAATGTCCGGTCGTAAAATGAGTTGAACCGGTTTGTTGTCACCCAGGTGTTCGTGCTTGCCATTTGAAGGATGGCGGTAAAACGTGACTTGCAGGGCGTTTTTACCGGTCACCAGGGTTAAGCCGATGGTCAACCGGATGTTTTCGCCCTGACCGGCAGGAACATGATAGCGCCAAAAACCATCGCCAAGGTCATTGACGGCGAAAGCCTCCAGGCAGTCGGTATTTAATGCCTGGGAGTAGCCCTGGAATACCAGCCAGGCCCGGCAACGGGTAAACATAATCCAGCGGTTCTCGGGGTAATCCCGGCTCATGTTGGCCGCCAGCAGGCTGTCGTAGCGACTGCTTAGCTCAGACCAGGCAGCCGGCAGTTTAAGCATGGCACCGCATCCATTGGTAGCCATAAAAGAAAGGCTTTTGCGATGCAAGTCTGCTTGCGGAAAGATCCGTTTAACCCCGACATCCTTTGGCATTGGCAGGCGCAACAGGGGGGCTTCCGCATGTTGGCCGCCGTCGGGCGTAAATACGGTAAGCCGCAGGGTACAGGATTGGGTGGATGCGGGTGGATCCTGTGGTGCAAATAAAACAAAAAAAGTTTCATCTGCGGCCTCGATGCTGGTTTCACTGGCCACTGTTTGTTGATTGGCAACCAGCCGGACGCGAAATGCATAATCTGCGCAGACATAAAGAAAATGGCCCGGTGGTACCATGACCTCACGACGCAGATCTTGTGGCCAATGCCAGGAAATGACCCGGGTCTCTCGGCTGTCGCGATTCAGGCTGCGGCACAAATCCAGCGGATTATCTTTTAGCTGTTTGGCGGCATGTTTGAAATCAAAGTTCGCCAAATCTCCGGTTCCGTGATAAAATGCAAAAACCTGCAGCACTTTGGCATGCAACCGCTGCACTTCAATTTGCCGGGGCAGTCCGCAAGGTTGGGTCGGCAATTTTTGCCTGAAATTCAAATCGCTTTTATCCTGGGTCAGGCACAGCACCTGGCCTGGTTCCAAAAGAACACTGTGCAAATCGTCTAGTTTCGATACCGCCACTGGGGTTTCGGTAAGAAGATCGATAAATGGCGAATCATTCATTTCCGCCGACACTGAATCCCAGCAGGCTGTCGTCGGGCTTGCGTCGTCCAGGTTGACCACGATCAGCAGTTTTTTATCCGTTGGGTTGTGGCGGCGCAGCAGGCATATACAGTTGCCTTCCCCCCGTTGAATCAATTGCAATTCAGTATCTTTCTGAAAAGCCGGATGGGTCTTCAACAAATCGTTCAAGCGTCGGATGTGATTGACTTGGTTGGTCTCGGCACCCCAATTTAGTGAAGGAGAACTGTGGACATTGATTTTTTGCGTAGCAAACCATTCCACGCCGTTGGCAAAACCGAATGCCCCTTGCGGTGAGCACAGCGCGCATAGTGCGGTGCGCAGGCGGGCGTAGACTTCGGAGCGGGCCGCCAGCCGTAAATTGTCATGTGTTTCGGCGAAATGGATGGTTATACCGTCACCGGCAGATATATCGAAGGCCTCGGGCAGGTAGTTTTCAACCTGGTCGCGGTCATAGTTTTGGAACAACTCTGAGTATGCCCAATTCAAATTGGCGGTGTTCAGTAGATCCCGGGTCACCGAGATTTTGCCGCCCAGGCCTTCCAGCACAAAAACGGTATCCGGGTATTGCTCACGGACCCTGGCAACAATATATTTCCAGGCAGCTGCCGGAATCATGTAGCCGGCATCACAGCGAAAACCGTCGACCCCGCGGTGACACCAAATGAGAAAAACTTCGGCCATATACTGCCATAGATCCTTGTGGCTATAATCCAGTTTGGTGAGATCTTCCCAGTCGATGCCCCAGGCTCCGGGAACTTGGATTTTACCTTCCGGACCCCGTACCAGCCATCGGGGATGGGACTCGTGCAGACCGGCGGCCCAGCCGGTGTGATTAATGGCGATATCGATGATAATCCGGGCATTGCGCTGGTGAACGGCGTCCACCAGTTCTATGAACTGCTCCAAGGGGGTGGCGTGGTGGTCGAATACCGCCAGCGCAGGATCGACGGCGGTAAAACTCAAAGCCGCATAGGGGCTGCCGAATCTTCCCATACGGCCGTAAGTCGTTGGCGTTGGGTGAATTGGCAGCAGCATCAAAATCCGGCAGCCCAGATCACCCAAAATAAAATCCAGTTCGGCAACCAGATCCCGAAATGTCCCCGATGGTGGAATAACGGTATAGGCCTTTTGGTCGAGCTGGGCGATGAGCTCATTTTGGAAAGATGACAACGTATCGGCGCCCGATTTGTTGGGGCCAAATTGCCTCACGAAGGCATTGTAAATAATGTTGCCGCAGCAGGCGTCTGCGGAATCAACATTGATTATGGTATTGGAGCCCGGAGGCCAGACGGGCGTTTCTTCGTGTTGCGGCAAAAAGAAACACTTTGCCTCGAAATGACCGCATTCGCACAAAGGTAGTTTTATCCTAAAAGTCTGGTTGTCGATCCGTCGCATCGGAATGTCAAACCAGGCTCGGCCCAGAGGGGACTCCTCCGCATCAACCTGGCCGATTATTTCTTTTCGGATTGTTTTTGATTGTCCAATATTGGTGCGTACCCACGCCGCGCCGTTTTGAGCGAGCGGTAAGTTCAGCGTGAAATCCACCGTATCGCCGCAAAATTTCACCAGGCGGGTTCCCGGGATCGGGTGTTGAATCAATTGATTTTCGTTATCCATTATTTGAATCGTGGAGAAAAGAATTTTTTAACTTGGTTGTTTTGATATGATACTTTATTCAATTTGTAATCTTCAGTTCCGGCTTGGCCGGGATAAAGCTATATTA
>Ga0056115_1000699_pt1 | contig 14931 bp, 12 predicted proteins | sample WorMetOlspDAHAB1_FD_77007 | JGI IMG/M metagenome (GOLD analysis project Ga0056115, IMG submission 77007) | Marine gutless worms symbiont microbial communities from Max Planck institute for Marine Microbiology, Germany - Olavius sp. DAHAB.1 ...
CCAGCCCGCAGCAGGCAACGAAATAAATTTTCCGAGAGGACACCGTGGGGATCGAACCCATGACTAGTGAACTGTTAGTCGAGTCGTTAACCGATTCGGCTATCTGGGCAGGGCCCTTTGTTACTGTTTTCAGGAGGGAATATCATAAGTTGACTGTCTTTAAACTAAACTGACTTGCTGTGAATCTTATGGTAACCGTGTGAGCATATGTCAAAACTCAAAACGTACCATGTCTGAATGAATTTTTTTCTCACAAAATAAGTGACAAAACATGAAATATGTTAAATGGATACTTAGCAGTAAATGCTCATCTTTGTGTCTAGTTTTTTTGTATATAGGCGTGTGTTTATGAAAATTTTTTGCAATGTTATTAGATATTAATTTTGTTCTGCCCACCGTGACAGATTATTTTGTAATTCTGTGTAAATGTGCACCTAGACCTGTTTCCTTCAGGACAACCCGGAAGAGCTGGTATCAGGGTTGTTTTGGTTATTGGATGATTAACCGATAAACCAACTGCCAAGTCACGTACTAGTCAGTTTGTGGACTGCAAATTAAAAAAATATTTTGGAGTGATTATAGTTCCATTTTAGGCAAAAATTTTAACAAATTAACTAGTCCACGAATGTTCAAGACTGCAAACTGATGAGCCCACAAAGTGAGTTGGTTTGTCGGCACATCATTTGGTTACACTTGTTTTAATGGAGCAGAAGGACCAATGATGGTTTTGATGGTGTTATACTGTCATACATATGTTTACGGTAATAATGTTAATAATTTCAGCGAAAATATATTGGTTTGTGTGCAGACCCACTGGCGTCGCCAGGCAGTGAAAATGTATCTGATGATAGTCATCCCGAGCAGTTAACATATGCAGGTACTGTCAACAACGAGAAATGATTTTGTTTTCAACACTTAGGCTGTTGTTGATGGTGAATTTCTGAAAAGTGTGTGCCGAAGCATGCACATCTCAGTTTGTGCACTCTAAATTTCGATAATGTTGTTTCATACAGCTGTCTTGTTCTCACATTTCATCCAACATGAAGATTTACATATTGTTCATATGCATAGTCATGAGCAGTTACACAATGTTTGTACTGTTGTCACAATTTACACTGTGGTCAATAATCTTTGCGTATAATACATTAAAGAGAGATTAAGTACGTTCTGCCGTTTGCTTATGAAGCACACATTAGCCAGTTGTAGTTGTTATGACTGGTGTGGTGCTCGGGATTGGGAGAATAAGCCAGCCTTGTTTCCTGACAGGTGTCATAAGCGACAACAGTCCGTGTAGTTTTATTGTTTGCTTTCATTGTGTTATTTTGTTAGTTGTCTTTTCCTGTTCCGTCTGTTTTTGTCTTAATTTTTTCTCAAAACTTTTTGTGCATTTCCCAACAAGTCATATTTACAACTCGTTCATTAATATTAACTTTCAACTGCAGACATTCTTTTATAGGCATGATATAACCATGTTTTGCTGGCAGTGCTGTTAAGTCCTAACCAACTGACTAACTAGTATCGTTACTTTCAAACAAATCACCATCATGCAGCATTGTAGTTGTGACTGTTTTTGGTGGTGGAAAATAAGTATGTTGTGTACAGGGATGCAAGGTGCTCTTGCAGGTGCCCCAATGCCAGGCATGACGGGACCATCGATTCAGGCTCAGCTGTATCGCATTGAGCAGCATTATCACCTGCAGAAGGAGATGCTGAGTCGACAGTTTGAGGAGGAGCAGAGATTACTGGAGCATGAGAAACAACAGTACAAGATGCAGGTAATACACACTTAACGAAACGACTGATATTAGCTGGTAATCTCTCTTAAGTTTGGCATGTATCATCACGGGTCCAAAGAAGTACGAGCGGATGAAACCAGTTCTGCAAGAACTTCATTGGCTACCTGTCAGGCAACGGATCACTTATAAGACAGCTCTGCTGATGTATAAGTGTATCCACGGTCTGGCACCATCATACCTTGCGGCATGCTGTCAGCCGACGTCACACTGCGCCGGCCGTTCCAACCTCCGGTCCGCCAACCTACATCAGCTGCAGGTTCCACAAACAAGGACGTTCTACGGCGACCAGAGTTTCCTGGTCAACGGTCCCGCTGTCTGGAACAGTCTGCTGGTTGTGCTATGTTCTCCAGACACATCACTGGATTTTTTTTAAAGATCAACTGAAAACTTTCCTCTTCAGAACTGTCTAATAAATGCGCATTTGCGGCATTGGCGAATTTGCGCAGTATAAATCACATTATTATTAAATTATTATTATTATTATTATTATTTCATACCAGAATTGCTGTTTTGTTTTTGTCGTGCATACGATACCATGTTATTACGTGCATTACTTTCCTCTGCACTTGTCACTTTGCTGGTCATAACTTGTAGTAGTCGTGTAAAGTGATAGCCACTGGTTATGAACATCTACTTTAGATGGCATTGTTGATTGGTATGTCATGACAGATGCTTCTGCTGCAGAAACATCAGCAGCAGTTGTTACAGCAGCAGCAGCAGCAGCAGGCTGATGAGTCTGCTGACGTGCATCAGAAGGCATCGCCGAAAGACAACCAGTTGACGCAGCTGGAACATATCAAACATAAGCGGAAAGACGAAGAGAGTGAGTTTTTTTTGTCATCTATTGTCTGCAATGTTTTTGGCTTGCATACTGGTTACACGTTTGCCGGCTGAATTTGACTGTTGTAAGGCAAAACCTCAGTGGGTCAGTGGGAACTCCTCGCTGTAATTTTCTGTTTTTTTTTTCCATTTTACCGTTACTCATTGCGACCAAATTTGTCAGTGCCTATTTGTGATTACCGGGGGGGGGTATGACTTGGATGGCCAAATTCTTTCCGCACAGCCATCTGGTCATTTCTTTTTCCCGTATTGGCAGATTTTCACATGTTGTCTGTTTTCAATGGGGTTTTTCTTTAGGGGGTAATCCAGTCACTGCATGTGGTGGTGATATAACATGCTGTTACAATGTGTAGTATAATGTGTGGCTCGATGGCATGGTGGCTAGAGCACTGGACTGACACTTAGCAGTTGCCAGTTGGTTATCACCTTTGAGTTTGGGATAACCACTCACCACATGGGCATCTCTCTCCACAATTTGGTGCTAGCCAAAAGCTAGAAGCTTTGGTGCTGCATCACATTGTTTATTCCACCTCTGACCTCAAATAGCAAGATTATTGCTCTGATTACAGACAGACTACAGTTATCTATGATAGTGGGTCGTGCACTGGGTACACAAAAGAAGCTAACAATGAACAATGAAAGCAAAAAGTTTGTGATATCGGCTGCGATGTTGTGAAAATTTCAGCGCAAAATTAGCTGACCATCTCCGGTAAAAAAAAAATAATAAAAATAATACGACATTTATATAGCGCCATAATGCCGTTAGGCGGCTACAGAGGCGCTGAAAATGCGTATGGAGAACGTTTCAGCCGGCCGTCTCTGCTAAACTCGGCAGCCTTTGCCTCTACTTGCTGATAATGTGTAGGCGCCGTGGCGTCGACGGCAGTGAAGCTGAAGCTGCGTGAATGTCTGCTGAACAAAAGCCAACGAGAGCTGAGCATCATCAGCAACTCGCCGCCCGAATTCAGGCAGTGGTTGGTGTCTGTGCAATTTATTTCTGAGAGTTTGCTGCGGCTGTTGTCGGCACTTATTCTGAGCCGACTTTAATGGGTAGAGCTTTGTAAATAAGCAAGTGAGTGAATTATCTGTACAGCACCAACTTATGGTAAGAATCGGGGCACATTTGGGCTGGGTCGCTAGGGGCTGTAAAGCCGACTGAAAGCAGTGAGTCTTGAGGTCATGTCTAAAAGCAGTTGAGTAACTTGCAGTGGTTGGAGGCAGAAACGCTGAAGGCTTTTGAACCGAACTTGAGGTTGTGGCATTTTGGTGTGAAATAGAATTTGACTGGTGATTGTGAGGTTATGTGTTCTAAGAGTCTGACTCACTGCACTGCCAGACTGCTGACACACACGTGCCTTTTGTCACCAAGCATTATACTTTGGTACTAGTGGGGGGGTGGCAGTGATGCTCCGAAGCTAGAAAGGTAGTCATAGGTCTGGCGTTGCACTGGCGATGTGTCACAGACTTTGTGGTTTATATTACCTGTGGCCTCAAATGCCTAAGAGAGGTAGATGAACCCTGGCCATGGTCCTATGTGGACCGACCCCTTTACATTTAATATTCTCTTGTGACCAATGTGATCATAATCATTTTATTTGCTCATAAGATTCAAAGATATATTTTCATTGACAATACATGAGCTGGACAGACAAGGCTGCAGAGCTCTTACAGCTGCTCTACCACAAAATATAAATAAAGTACTTCAAGGTTCACGTAAACAATAAAAACATAATAGAAAAACATGAACAAGAGTTATTTTTATAGAATAACAGAGATTGGAGCTAGAAACACAGAAGGTAGTCTGAGAAGTCCATGGAGGTAATAGTACTCTAATGATAAAAAATAAAACTATATAGCTAGTGTGAGCCGTATACAGTGACATGTATTTGTATTTGTGATTGCATGTTATATTGAGGTAATGCAGAGTAATGAGTATTAATGAGTATTTCTGCTGCTGATTTTAGGCGTTTCCCGACACAGACTGTTTGATGTGCTTTAGGTCGACACAACACAGTTCACTTGAGAAACATTCTCCACCGACGACCGAATGGTCCCCGCCTCCGAAGATGACTCTCAGCCAAACTGACGATGAATATCCACTGCGAAAGACAAGTACGTTCGCCATAATTACGTGTCAAGTTCATTCGTATTCACATTTTATGACAAGTGTCTCCTGCTTTAGGCAGCACTGCAGTGTGTAGAGATTTATCAATCTGTTTGTCAGTTGCTTGCTCGCACTCTGCCTTAAAGTTAAAGTATATCGAGCTGTAATATGACCGACCACTTCTGTTGTTCGATGCCCAGACTTGGCTGTTCAAAGAAAAAGGTGAAAAGAAATGAAAAACCGATTATGAGGATGTTACGACAATTATTTGGTGTCTCACCGCTTAAAAATAGAGAACCGACATCTGACATAACTTTGGGGACCAATGCTGTGTTTGCACATGAAAATGTAAGATTTCAAATTCTGTAGTTTACAGTCATGTCAGTAGATTTCTATTTCTGCATGCCCACTACCCATATCCATCAGTTTCCGTATGGATACAGCTGCAGACATAAAATAACAAGTTCATTCCAGTTTAAAACTTGCTATACCCATGGAGCCATCGTCAGTATCTGTAATTTTCAAATGCATTTAACTTAGCTTGTGTGTTTAATGTTAACTGGTTAATACTTAGAAGAGCCAAGATATGTTGATGTCCTTTTATATGTTTGGTCGTCAATTGTTTAGAAGAGCATTTTTATTACTTTTTTCTGACATTGTAGATTTTGTCCGTGACCGTAATCTTTGCTCCCTTGTCAGCTGTGGTGTTTCAGATATGTCGTGTGTCAATTAAAAATAAGTCCGAGACTTTAATGGATCGACTTACTTTGATCACCTTTCTGTGCGAGTTTAACTAAATCGTGTTCTGGTGCATTTGTTCAGTGTCCGAACCGAGTCTAAAGATGAGGTCGTCGAAGCTGTCGCTGCGACAAAAGGTGATTCAGAAGAACAGTCGTTTGATGCGCCGCCGTGAAGTCTACGGGAAGCATGTTCCGACTGCTGGTATGTATACGTTGGTGCGGCCAAATTGACTCACCGAGCAGTTTTGCGCCCCACCCGATAGCCGACAAAGTTGAGATCATTTTGGATATCGATACATTATTCATTCATTTATTCATATTCGTTTATTAAATACAGAATGGCGTAATTTGTCTGAAAATACAAGTGCAAATATGTTTAAAAAAACTTGTAATTGTATTTAAACTCATGTGAATTGATAAAATTTTGAGGGAGCAGCTGTCCAGAGATTAGAGGCAACTTTCCATAGTGATTTCTTCGTGATACCTGTCATGATTTCTTGCAAGTTGACATTGCTCTGACAGGTTATGAAGAATATGTTGTGGTTTAAACAGAATTAATTTAAACAGAGGCATCTATTGATTCTGTTAATTCTGTGCCGGGAGAGCAAAGACCAGAAGAAAGGATGCTTTTCAAGAGCAATTCCAAGTCCCAAAGTTGTTTCCGTTTAAGGTTTACTCAGCACTGACAGTGAGTGACTGATAAACAGCTAAATGGTGTTCTGTGTTGTTTTCAGCATCTGACATTAGGATAAGCATTATGTGGCTTTCTTTTGGCTCGATCTGTATTTCACACATCATTCATACTGGACAACTAGCTGTCACTGTGCTAAGGAAAATTTCACTTTATTTTGTCTTGCTGTTACTACGCGATTGTCTTGTCATTGTTCATTGTCATCTTACCAGTTTTATTCTAAATGCGACTTCCGCGCGTCTGGGTACGCACACTATTTTAAAAGTAATCGTAGAGTATGCAAATGTGCTTATTAAATGGTTGGAATGTGGTTGTTAATTGAGCCAGTTTCTGTTCATCTGTTCTGTTGCGATGGTATGCTCTGTGTCTTCTAACAACCGTCGATTATTATAATAATAATAATAATAATAATATGCTAGCTTATAAGGCGCCAGTATGTCAAAGGACCTCAGAGGTGCCATGTGTGTTTGCTTAGTGGATCATGACGATTCTCCGAACTCTCCACCAAGTGCTGTTAGTTCTCAAGGCTCATCTGTTGACATATCGTTGGCGCGAGATGTAAGCTATTCTTGACTGTATAACACTAACTATTTTGTGATATATATGCTACTACTGCTACTACTGTAACTAGATAGCACTGTTTAGCACTATCGTTCTTGCCATAATACACAGCTTAATTTACTACAGAACGTTAATTTTTTTTGTTATTTCACTGTCACGCTTTTAATGATTTTTTTTTTGCATGTGTCCAACATCTGTCTTCTCCATTTTTTCTGGTACATAATTTATAAATGGCAGTATTGTGAACTACGTCCCTGAACTTTCGGACAGCCGGTGTCTTGTCGTGGCGGATTAACATTATTACGGATAATATGCGAAAGGTGGTCAGTTGATTTCAGAAAAAATTTCAACAATCGTATGTTCACCTGTACAATGCTTTTCTTTTTGCCAGGATCAGCATGTCGGAGCATCTGATCGTTTTGTTGATGACTCGTTGGTGTGCAAGCCTGCTCCAATTGTGAGTGAGTCTACGTGTATAGCTGTAGCCGGGAGTAGTAATAATATTGCCGGTTTTGAGTGTGTAATTAGGCGTCATTGTGTGGATGAACAGAAGTGAAACCGGAAAAAAGAAACTTGCAGTAATGTTGTGCTGTCGGGAGTTTTATTTCGTCTAGTATTCAAAGGCTGGATTAGTGTACAAGTCAGTGCTACACAAAATGCTATACATAACTGAAAACAAAATTCATTTTAAGAATATAATCAGAGGTTTATTTCATGTTACAGCCACAGGTTGGATTAGTACATGAAGGAATTTTGAAATTTAACGATTCTAGATTTTGAAGTTTAAAAGTTTCGTGGATGTTGCAGTCTCTCTGTGAATTTCAATTTGGAATGGCAACCAGGTCACTCCCAGAGTACTTGCTAAGTTGCTAGTGTATTGTTGAAAATGTGTTGGCATAGTAAAGTTCGGCTCGGCCCAGAGCCTAACTGGCCCACTGGGGTGAGAATTAGGGTAAGTATGGTTAGGGTTAGATTGATGGTTAGTTCTGTCTTGAAGCTGACATGGTCTCGCCTCTGGGCCGGGCCAGATTTTAGGCACAGCCAAATATGCTTGTGCAGAATATGGCGGCTCTGTCAAGCAGTGATGCCGAATTTATGCTGGCGATGTCGCGGACGTACGGCAGCCTGCCAATGATGGGCTGCTGGCCTGCACAGCCGCCGACTGCAGCTGCCGAAACTGTGTTGAAAACGCTGGAGGCGTCACAGCAGACTGGGTCGAGTGGTGTGCACTACCATCCGACAGCCAGTAATGTCAGCCACATATCAGATCCGTACATGCAGGCTTTGATTGCCAGGTCTCCGCTACCGATATTTCTCATTTGTGTGAATTTGTCGTAAGATAGTTACGTGGCACCATAATGGAACATGTATTTGATTTCGTATTGTGGAGATTGCCGGTATTTTTTACAACAACAATGATAATAATAATAATAATAATAATAACAATTAACAGACATTTCATAACACACAGTTAACAGAGAAAAAACCGACGTCATACTGTATTGTTACCGTAAACATATCGTTCAATTCATTGCATGTGAAATAATTCCGTGTTTAGTTTATTTCACTAAAGATGTTGAAGACTTGTTTGGTTATAGTAAATTAAAGGTTTTTTTGGTCATATGACTGCCTCGTGTTTAAGATATAGTATTGAATAACAGATGAACAAAAACAACAATAAGAACGTTAGATATCAACAACATAGAATATTGTACACACGATAAATGGAAGGATGTATTTAACATCTATGTCTATGATTTATGCATGAATAAATTTGGAAATGGGTCGGTTCGCCTCTGAAGTTACATGACCTTATGGCGCTATATCAATCACTTTATTATTATTATTATGACGTTGCGTGCAGGTCGACGTTGCAGAGGACGCGTTCGGAACCCATTCCATTGCCAGTCCAACTGCTGCTGCAACAGCACAAGATGCTGATGAACAAGCAGCAGGATCAGCAGCTGAAAGAAAACCACAAGCTTTATCTTAAAAAGGCATGTATGGCCACTTGCATTGTTGTTTTCAGTACTGTTCAGGACAATATAGCGTCGGATATACTGCCTTCAGATCGAAATAAACATCAGAATACCAGAAATTGGCTTTATTAAGCTATAGGGTGCGAAAAAAAGCGGCTGCTATCTTGACGGCTTTTCCTGGATGACTGGAAGAGACCCCTGTGACGTCATCGTGTAATGTGGTTCATTCCTCCACGACATGCTGACCGTCGTGATGCCGGCCAGACCGATGTGCTCTGTCAGCGCTCCGCTGCTGTCTGTGCTCCGCGTCCGTACTGAGTTCACTCGATGCGCGTTTTTTGTGGCTGGACCAACAACAACTAGCTGCCTGCCGACATTAGACTGTGCCTCAATACACAGCTTTAAGCGACGTCTAAAGACATATCTTATTTGGTACGCCTAGTTTGAATGCCGCCAAACGCCTCTGTATCCAAGGACACTATTTGCGCGATAAAAGTGTTGATTTTAGCTTTTAGCTTCAAGACTGTACAGCAGTAGTTGAAAGCATGGAACAAAGTGAGTGGAAGTGCAGAAACTCGGTAATTCCCATTCCTGAGTTATTCACAGACCGTTCATTTTAACTGATGTAGTCCACACGTAACTGTTTGCAAACATACAAACTGTTTGCAAACATACAAGGCTTTGCAAGACTATGCTGCTGCAACATGGTATGCCTCCAACGTGGTGGCAGTAACGGTTGTAGACAAAATCACTCTGATGTTTGTGTAATAATGCTAATACTAATACCCAGGACAATATTTATAGTGCTATCATCTGCGGCACCAGCCATATGCGAGAGTTCACTTTGGGTCTTTTGGACGAAAGTTGGTCAGCGCCAGGTGGCCACCAACTCGTAGGCCAGGCTTCAAACTTGACCTTTGACTATGCCTGTAGGCTGCTATCATCATCATTTGTATTAGTACTCAACCATAAGGTTGATACTCATTTACAGTCCCTCGGAGGGTGGAAGGCTGAGTTGACCTAGGCACTGCAGTAAGTGTGCAGCCTGTGCCCAATGCTGTGTATTACAGTGATTTTCGTGAAAACACGGAAACTTTTGTCCGCAGCGTGGTTAGATCCTGAGACCTCTCGCGCCACAGGCAAGCATGTTACCACTAGACCACTGCGACCTGTAGAACACTGCGACCTTTGTAGCCTTTTTTGTTTGCTGAAAATGCTGTCGAATCCCAACAAACCTGTTCGCTTTCAATTGTGTAGAAGTTGTTACACCAAGCGAGCGCCAAGAAGTTGCACATGGAACACGTCGACGAGACTGCGGAGGCTCGGCCGTGTCGGGTGAGATTGCTCTGCCCGCCAAAATTTAATCTCGCTCAGTAAAACCAGTTAATAGTTTCTTATCAGAAATAATGAAATGCTTCGTGATAGTAAAACTTTTTCCTTATTTCTGGAAATAATAATAATAATACGATATTTATATAGCGCCATAATACAGTTAGGCGGTTTAACAGTATATAGCTATAGTTATAGCTAGCTTGTCAATGGCTGTCGTACTATATATTCTGTATTGATATAACGTAATGTTAGAGGTAGCAGTTTGTTTACATTGCGTTTGTTTCGAGATTGAAAACCCCTGTGTTATGTTCTTTCGGCATAGAAAATGTTTAATATTTTTTATCTATGGTAACGTGGTTACGTATGATGCTTTGTACTTGCACCAAATGTGAACATGCTAGCAAACCATGCTTCCGTAAATCTCATCGAATTCTGCAAAACGCGATATTTTCCGCCTTTGAAATGACCTATATTGTGTCGAGTGGGGCGTTAAACTCTACTCACTCACTCACTGATATTATGCTTTAACTATCTCAGTGATATCATCCTTTAACTCGGTGTTTCCCAACCTTTTTTTTTACCTGTTACCCAAAATCGTACCATGACGTTGGGTCGGTCCCCCCCCCCAAATCACGCACGCTGCACGGACAATATTTTTCACAGAAATTCCCATTTATTTCGGGCACACCCAATAGAAAGGGAACATATGTGAAACTGTAATCATTACTTTTAATTTGATGGTTGTCAATAATTATAATGACGGGTCTGTTTTTCCAGTGGCAGTTCATGCTCTGTAAAATACGTTGCAGTTAAACTACTAATAGAAAAAAGAAACAGCCCATTACCCAAATCAAAAGGCCGTTACCCAATTTGGGTAATTCACCCCTAGGTTGGGAGCCAGTGCTTTAACTAAGCTATAATTGTTAAATGCACAAATAGCATCATTGTGCTGAAAGTGTCACTGAACGACATTCAATCCATCTGTGGTTGAATTTGCATCTACCTTGCATGGACTAGAAATGGGTCTGTTACTGTTTGCAGGGTGTACCGAATGAGATGTCCGAGGCGGACGTCATTGTGATCGACGAAGCACCGAGCGAGAGTGATGATTCCGCGATACAGCCGGACTCGGGTCGGACGCGACGCGCCTGTCTGGGCCGCATGCGCGCACGCACCCTGTCGGAGAGTGGTGCTAGCGTGACGGAGGCAGAACATGGGCTGCTGGAGCGCGGCCACTCGTTCCCGGTTGCTGCCGCAGCCAAGAGTTGCTTTACGACGTCGCTTCTTGACAGTGGTTTCGAGAAACGACATTTTGTCACCGGTAAGCTGTGAAAACTGACAACCCTGTCGTAACTGGAGATTTTTTTTGTTTCGGCTGCCGATATATAGCTATTTGTTTCCAGTAAAAACAAGCATGGTCAAAAAATATAGGTTATTGTATTAATAAACTTATACCGATTCAAATTGGGGGAGGGGGCGAGTGCGACTGGCACCCAGAATTTTTAATCTTTATCATATATGTGTGGCGTTGGTGTGGTATAAATGCGATTGATGTTGTTTTCATTGGTTTCTTTTGTTATATTTGTTTGTTGTCGTTTAAGTTGTCTCATGAGTAAAATAACCTGCTATTAACGAATGAGGTTTCTATGAGTAAACGAACTATAAGCTACGTACACTGTCACATTTTGCTAGATTTTTTATGTGTCTGTACCGCAGATTCACTGCTTTTTGTTAGTGAATTCAATTTCTGTTCTGCTTTGCCGTTAATGTCACATTTTATAATTTCTGTTGTGTCCTACTGGGTTTTTTTTTAATGTGGTGATACCGCATCTGCCTGCTTCCTGTTGAATTGTTGTTGTTTAGCATAAAAGAAACAGTGCTTTTGGTATCATGTTAACTTATTTTGTCTGAAATAAGAATATCTCACTACCATGCTGTTAGATTTTTATACACTGTAGTTTCTCAGTGTGCATCAACGCCGTGGTCTGCACAAATGTATGTTTTAACCGTGTTTGTGTTGTCAAGGTCTGGCTTATGATGAGGTGATGTTGAGGCATACGTGTGTCTGCCGCAACGACGCCAGCCACCCAGAAAATCCGAGTCGGCTTTTGTGTGTCTGGTCGAGGTTGGTGGAGACCGGTCTGCACAACAAGTGCGAGGTAATGTCGGCAACATTTGCTTGATCTCTGTATATAGACCGATCACCGATCTCCTGGTTTACTCATGTATGCAAAACCATGAATATTAGATGTTAAATTTATTGCTTGTAAAGCAATCCATGTTTAGTTTATTTCAAAAGAGATGTCGAAGACCGGTCGAACAAGGATAATGAGATTCTCTTGTGTCTTTGTGTCGTAAATTTAAGAATAATAACAATGAAAAAGTAATAATAATAATAATAGCCAGGCAGCATACAACAAAATCACCTAGTATGATGAACTGGCCAGCACTCAAATCTTCTATCCAGTTGCCATAGAAACAGGAGGTACCTGGAATCACTGAGCTGTTGAGCTTGTCCAGGAAATCGACAGACAAGCCACATTAATCACTGGCGAACCCAGAGAATCCACCTTTCTGTTTCAGCAGTGGTCAATAGCCCTCCAAAGGGGAAATGCATTCGCCTTCCTCAACACCTTTGACTCCGATTTGACACCGTTGCGGTCATACAATGTTTAAAGCCTGTGGCTTTGTGCTAGTGGGCGATAATAATATTAAGACAGAAACATATGTTTACCAAACCAGACGAAACTCCTCGACATGAGAAACACAATGCACATAAGTTGCTCACCTTTCCGTGGTTGACTTCTTGCATATTTGAGTGTGTGGATACATTAGAAACTCAACCCACTGTCTTGCATTCATATAAACCAAGGATGGAGACTGTTAATGTTTTGTTGCTGAAATGTCAGTTGTTGAAGTGTCGTCGTGCCACAAGAGAAGAACTTCAGACCAGTCACAGTGAAGCGTATGTCCATATGTACGCCAGCAGTGCTCGACACAGGGACCCAGCTGTCTTTGGTTAGTTCACAATTTTTGCGCGAATTACAGTAATAATGTATCACTACAGTTTCTAGTGACTGTGTAAGCGAGTCAGTTAGTAGGTAAAAAGAACGATTATAGCGTCTCATATGACCGAGTTACTGTGTGGGCAATACATGGGATTGGGAGATAAAGAGGTAAAGGCCCCGACATGTATATAGCACCACTAGCCTTGCACTGCAGCTGCAGTGGCACTTTGCGTCACAGACAAAGCAGGTGTGCAGTGTATAGGCTGTAGGCTAAGCCAACACATGCGGGTTTCCAGCCTTTGCAGCCAAACAGCCACACGCAGTTCTGATCTGCCGTTTAATGGTCTCTACCCTCGTAATCCATGTAATTACATTACAATTAATTGTAATTACTCATTTACTGACCCCAAAGGGATGGAAGGCTGAGTTGGCCTGGTTGGTTGACCCATAGCGGACACTTTACCCACAAAGTGGTCACATGTTGACCAAAGATCAGGGAAAGTCCGCCAGCCAAAGACCTATGTCTTAACCACTGAGCCATGCTGCCGATTGAAGAGATGAGTCTTTAGGCGTTTCATAAAAACAGCCAGAGACAGTGCTGATGTGACTTTCTTGTGAAGAGTGTTCCACAGTCTGGAAGCAGCCACTGGAAAACCTCGGTCGCCGATAGTAGTAGTTGCACCCAAACTGGAATGGCATTGATGATATTGCTGTTTAGCTGTTTACACTGCATTGAAATTCAGCATTTGGTTTCGGCTCTCCGATATTATATTTGAAAGGGGCTGTGGTCTGTGTGTGAGTGCGTGAGTGAGTGAGCGAAGTTTAATACGTTTCCCGACACAGTTTAAGTAATATCGGAGGAACTGACTGATAAAAGTTTGTAGTTAAAAACACAAAAATTCACCCCAGTTCTGTCACATGTTACGACACTTGGCCATGATACAGCTTCCGTACCTACATGGGTGTATGCCTGTGTGTATGTGTATCAGACATTGTTTGTAGAGAGTCTCATGCTGTTGCACTATGTAAGTCGTCTTTGTTTGTAGTTGTTTGACGTCGTTGTGAGTGGGATCATGTGACGTGTTACAGAGTTGTTTGCTCCGAGGTTCTGCAAGTTGCCGTGCGGCGGCATTGGCGTCGATATGGACACCGTGTGGTGCGAGGATGACACAGTGCTTGCTGCAAGACTAGTAACAAACGCTATTTCTTAAAACTTTTGCATTTGTTAGGTAGCGAGCGAATTTTCGGCATCTTGAATCAGCTTGATTTTACTGTGATGGTTGTTTCTGCTCATAAATGGTTGAAAACTTTAGATTTTGACACGTGAAGCAAATGAAGTTTTAACGTATAATACCATTTGTTTAGACTTCGTGGCACTGCTGTTTTTGTAACAGTTTACTTACAGGCTTTGTTTATCACTGTTCTCCCAATATGCTGCGGGTTCACTCGTTTTCTTTAGTGTTGATTTCTCTTTTCCCAGGCTTTTTAGCTTTTTTTTTTACCTTTTGCATTATTATTGTTAGGTGCTTTTGTTGTTTAGCGCACTTAACGTTGCCATAATCTCGACTTTTTGATTTGATTTGATAGTTTATGTTAATAATAATAATAATTTAATAATAATGTGATTTATACCGTGCAGATTTGCCAAGGTTGCAAATGCGCATATAGTAGACAGTTCTGAAGAGGAAAGTTTTCAGTTGATCACGGCTTGTACGGTAGTACAAGCTGTTGTATAAGCCATGGGCCAAGTCAGTGGAAGAGGGCGATTTTCGACCCTCCACAGCTCGGAGACCCCTCGACCGATTTTCATGAAACTTGAAATATATAACTACTTCCCGGACACGACCCCGCACGCAAAATTTCAGGGGCCTATGTCGACG
>Ga0056115_1000700_pt1 | contig 14931 bp, 10 predicted proteins | sample WorMetOlspDAHAB1_FD_77007 | JGI IMG/M metagenome (GOLD analysis project Ga0056115, IMG submission 77007) | Marine gutless worms symbiont microbial communities from Max Planck institute for Marine Microbiology, Germany - Olavius sp. DAHAB.1 ...
AACGTTTTGTGTAATATTTTATAAAGGCCTGTTTTGCCGGTTTTAATGTCACATCACACAAATAACAGCAGCTGACCTAAGTACAGAAAAATACATGTATTAAGTCGGGTTTTCTCGGTATTGATACCGACCGTTTATTTTGTTTACATAATGGCGGCGAGTTCGTAGACATCCATGGGCTAAGTAGATAACTTTGAGAAAAATTTTACACATGTATAATGCACACCCCAACTTTAAACCACTACTTTGAACCTAAAATTATGCGCATTATAATCGAGATAATACGGTAATGTAATTTTTGTGCATATGCACTAAAATTACCAAAACACCACGAAAATGTATTCCAATAGAAGTTATTCCCATTATAGGAAATCCAGGTCACCAGAGTGAATGGTGGGGTCAGATTTTTTTATCAGAAGCATCTAAGTACCGATTTTTGCATATGTGTAGTAAAAATATGCTTAAAGATCGTGATAACATAATGCCAAATTGCTAAAATTTTAGTCCCTTTTTTGATCGCTGAACACGATGGTTAGCAGTTTTAAGAGGGAATATATTTTAACTAATACAGCAGTGAAAAATTCCCAAAACATTTGCAAAGGCATTCCAGTGCTGAGAGTGTTAGCAATTTTGAGCTCAAGTACATGAGTAAAAATGCTAACATTGGCTCTCAAAATTAACAGTTAAGCAACTGTAATTAAACAGAAAATATATATTAAAAACAGTTTAAAACAGCGTGTAATGGCAACACAGCCCACGTCACACAACTAAAACAGCAAAAATCAAAAAGGTGGCCATCCTAAGTTACTTAGGAGCACGTTGAAGTAAATGACGACGTGCTGTGAAAATAGTAATACGAGTTTTTTCATTTGCGCTTTTTAGTTACACGATGTGCGCCATGTTGCCACTACACACTGTAATACTACTGCTGCTGCCACCGCCTTTTTAGCTTCTACTAAGAGTAATAATAAAAATAATAATAATACTATAATAATAATATCAGCAAAATCCAGTTCAATGTAAAATTAGAAAATGGTAGGAAACCTTGTTGATGAGATATGGAACAAAGCTAGCAGCTTCTAAGTCATGCAGATGATATTGTTGTGCAGCAGCCATGCTGAGCAACGCTTGCAGGTATTCAAGTTGTTTCATCAAAACGGATGTATTGGTGTCAAAGAAGCGTAAAGTGTGCCACTTGAGAATTAGGTCAACATTCGTTAGACTCGCCTCCGTATCCAACTCACACATCTATCAGCCAGCATTAACACGAACACAAAACTAATATCACTACAAGGCCATACGATGACATCACAAGAAGAACATCCATATGTAGTGAGATGCAATTCTTTTCGCATACACGCACAATTATTCAAAGTAGTGTTGAGTTGTCATCATTTAAAGTTGACAATAAAACACTGCAAAAAAAATAAAATATACAGCATCAGTCAATACAGATATTCTAAAAAATGACCATGCAGACAATTACACGATCAGTAATTTGAACAACTTCAAGGGCAACAGATGTCACAAGCTAAGATTCAGATAATAACCAACTGGTTTCAATTTTTACAACCTTACAAACCAGACAAGTAAACATGCAAGTAACCAAGTGACAGACAAAACAGTATACGTCAAAAATGCCACTTAACCCGTGTTAACTGCACAGAATATGTAGTATAGTACTGAATGTAACACTACTGGAAAAACCCTGATAGGAAGAATACAACAATAAATTAGATGCCAGGGAGAAACTAGAAGAAAAATGGTCATCGCCACATCAGGCAAATAGCCTAACCAAAGAAGTATCAGTGAAAACTGTATTAGGCTCTGGCTCAGTTATGTAACATAACGGAGGTCACAGTTCATAACTTAGTTAGTAAGAAGATTTCTAAGGCATTATTAACAATGCAAAGATTAGAGTAACACTGTCATGAATAACATTACAGGGACACTTTACAGAGTTAGGAGTAATAAAGGTAAAAACAAAACAAAATGAAGTGCAGCTGGGTAACGTCAGTGTTGCAGTACTGTCAGTTCAAAAAGCCATGTCTTCAGAAAGACAGAAGAGATGGTGCATCCCTGATGGCTGGAGGAAGAGAGTCCAAGCACGTGCAGCTGCCAAAGGAAACGCATGGTTGCCGAGCATCAAGCGTTTGGTAGGCCTAACCATTTGAGTGAGAGTCAGAGGACCGGAGGTGATGGCAGTTACCATCAGCTGATGTCACGTAGCCAGATTTAACTACGTGTAATCTATATGTAGTTAAATAAAAAATTAAAACTGTTGAGTGATTAATTTTTTAACTGCATTCATTGCAGCATTCCACTTAAGCACCTACACAAAAATTAATGAAAAGAAAAAATTCCTGGTTGTTCACAGCACATTCACAGTACAACAAACTCACCTTTATCAGAGTATCAAGAGCTTTTATATGATGCTTGAAGTCAAGATGAAACATTTGCTCCATTAATGTTTTGCTGAACGACGGCTCCATCTGTGACTTCAACTGGTCAATAAATTCAGGCCGAGGTGTTGTAAAGTTCCACTTAAGCACCTACATGGAAATCAATATAACACATCATACCCGAGCTGTGCACAATATCATCACAACAGAATTCCCAGCTTTTTAACCACAAAGTTTTAGAGGACATTATTATTGGTTTCCCTGAACGAAACCGTTTAATGCTGAAGTATCACTAACCAATAAATACAGAAATGCCACGTAGCTAGAATGGGTTGTGAACAAGTTATCATAAATTATGCAGCAGTCAATGTTGCACAGATGTGAATGACAGGTTGATGCATTGTTGAACAAGTTTCAATGAAACCAACTTAAGTTTTGTTGCTGGTCCAACTTTTGTAACTGCAAAAGTAAACCTAGGCATAAGTACTTTACAAAAATGACTAGTTTCCAGAAGGTCTGAGTACACTTGTCACATGCTCACAACCGACTCATAACATCTGTGAACTCTTACCTTCAGATTCTTCTCATCACGAAACCGCTGATCTTTTCCAGTGGAAGCTTTCACAGGTGAAGAAGTATCTTCCTCTTCTTGGCCTTTCTTCTTTGTGGCAGCTGTGGCAGGAACTGGTGCACCCTGTATTACAACACAGACAATCACAAAAGCACCATGTAATCACTTAATGACAAACTAACAGACACAAGAGTGCTATGCTTTGCAATTTGCCTCAGTGCAAAAAAGGCCAACTGCAGTGGCCGAGATGAAATCGGATATGCCCACATGCATCCAAAGCAGCCACTGAGCGAGGCGAGTCAGTACTGATCACACGAATGTGATGACACACACATCACATTCACCATCATTATTATGAACGACTATGCCAATTGCCCATTTCCTGTCATAGTTACACTATACGGAACTATGCATCACTTCCTAGGCATTAATATCAGTTTGTAAAATAAGAGCTCAGAAGACATTAACTGACTTTTAACAATCCTAGTGTCTAAATAAATGCAATTCTTGAAATGCTGGATGAAAAATGATTTCTGATCACTGTTATTAGATTGTAGCCACGGCAGGGCATACTGCTTGAAATAGCAGCAAGTGAAAATATTAAGCATTCTACAATTATTATAAAACATGGTTCATGCACACATGGTTTACATTTCATTGTTCAGTGACAAAAACATTACATGGTTCCGTGGACTCTTAGTGCTCAAGACAATGCATTTTTCACTTCCATATGCAATAACAGTTGTGCAACACTGTCGACAATATACCTCAAATTCTACTTGGCCCGTCAACACAACACGACATGTTAAGCTCATAAACGTCCAAACATGCCCATCGCCAATTATTGTCATTTTCCTCCGAAAACTTCCTACTTGATTTAGATTTTCTTCACTCTGAACGACTTCGACAACGTTTTTTGGCGTTTAACAGTGTATGACCCAAAATAAAAAATAAAATGTTAATAACAAAATGCTTTTACAGTTATTTGCTGCCAATGACGTCAATTATGACTACTTTGTGTGAGCGCTGCACATGCGCTAATGCTGCTCAGTGATTGGTTGCTGCATGCACGTGTTGTGTTTCGACTTGTCGAACCGACACAGCACCTTGCATCACAATACACAACTTTTTCCTGTGCCAGACGTCATGTGGCAAGTCATCTCATCACACGCCAAGTAGAATTTGTGCATATCTAATGGCACACATGTTCACTATTTCTCAAGAGTTAACAGTATCTGTGCTAAACGTGACTTAACAAACATAATTCCACTTTTACAAGTATGCCGTTTCCATGATATTTTTCATGGCCAAGGCCTTTTCTAGGACTGGAAATTGCATCTTTTAAATTTCAAGACTTTTAAAGCATCTGCATAAACCACAGTCATGTTAAAAGTTATTAGCGATGGCACCATTCTGTAGAATGGACACTTCCTATTTTCCTATTAGTTGTCATTAGTAATGACATATGAGGAAACATTTGTCAAGAACTGCACTCAGGTACACACTCATTTCCCACTGGAAAATGTAAAAAAAATCATCAAACATTTGCAAAGTCATTCGAGTGATGGAAGTCTTACCAATTTTGAGTTCAACTGCATGAGTCAAAAGTTAATGTAATAAAACAGCAAATATAAATGTAAGAAAACTTCCAGTTTAAAACAGTCTGTAACGGTGACATGGCCTACATCACACAACTAAAACAGCAAAAATCAAAAAGGTGCTATTACATATGAGCATACTGAGTCGTTGACATTATGGCGATGTGCTGCCAAAGTAATAGCACCCTTTTTTTTTTCTGTTTTTTTTTACATTCATAACATATATCGACACATTAGCAAATAAGCTTCTGCCAATTACAACAGTGCACAACAGATAGGCTTCATCTGGGGTCGCATCTTCAGTGCACCCACACCCTGGGTTCCCAAATCCTCGGACTCGTACTGCGAAAAACAACTCAACGTCAACATCTATAGAAAAAATGCAACTGTCCGGCGCAAACTGAGGTTAATAGTTAATACTAACTCAATAGGCTTATGCTAAGTAGTCACTTGGGAATGTCAACAAAAGTTTTTGATTACAAGTCTAATGCACAGCTCAACTGACACGTGCAAAAATCTCGCACACCCTTCAAGGCTGCCCACTAAAACGCATAGTTAAGGTGCATGATGTGCACCTGGATGAGCCCTGCAATAGATGACAGCTGACATGCACACACATGCATAAATATAGCACCTTCTTGCCAGCAGCTGAAGCTGCAGCACCAGTTGGCTTGACAGCTTTACTGGAAACTTTGGCAGCTGTTGCAGTGCTGGACTTAGAAACTGCTTCGGAGTTATCATCATCGTCATCATCTGGCATCTCAGACTTCAAAGTGCCTCTCACAGCCTGCTTGGTTGACCGGGCAGGCTTTGCAGGCAAGTTAAGTCGTGCTTGGTCAAGTGTTTTCATTATGAGATCCTTGGATGTCGGCTACAGAAAGAAAAGCAAACAGCATATCCACAACTTAGAAACAAATGAACACTTCAAATAAATACTTGACAAAGAGATTCATAGATACCTTACACATATATGCTGCTCAGTTACTAAGATAACACCTAAAAGATCTGTATGCAATATGGAAAATGGTGACACGTTATGACAGTAGCACTAACATATACACTAGCAATTTGCATAACAACAGCAGGACAACCTTTGCTTTAGCAGCTTCTTTGGCCATCACTTCATAGCCTGTATGTATCATGAAAGGCAGCACAGCTTCATGAGCTTTCTTTCTGACATCAGCATTTCTGTCTTCAAGACTAGCAAACAGGTACTGGATACAATCGCGAAACTCGACAGGCAGCTTCTTACATGACGGCAATTTTTCTGCCAACCATCCCAGCAGCTGTGGCACAAACATTCTGCTGTTTATCAAAAACTGCTTCGAATATATCCATGTAAACTGCATAGGCCTAATATATATACTTTGTAACACAAAATTACACATACCAGCAGGAAATATGTAATGCATCCTTTGTTTGCTGTAAGTAAACGTAACAGAAAAAGTAGCAGATCAATGGATGGAAATCTTAATGAAGGAAACAAAATAAACACAACTTCCATTCACTATATGTACTACAATCTCTCATATCAGTAAATGTAATCAAGCAAGTTAACAAGGTGAAAACTATACGTCTGCAAACCGAAATAGTTTAACAATCATCAATCAGTTTTATATCAAATTGCTTCATTACTTCAAGAATTTGGACAGCAGTTACAACTTTTGCCATCTGCAAACCTCAGCTCTCAAAATCGGGTTTTCCAGCTTCAGTGAATCGGTCAAGATTTCTGCTTCCACAAATACGGGTAGTCCTGCTTGTTCCATCCAGATGTTCAACGTCTGAGTGGCACTCTGACGCACTGCTGGCTACAGACACATCAACAAACATGTTACAAAGTAAGTAACAAAAGCAATTAGTGTCTGATGATGTCAAGTCATTCTTAGGCTCTACATCAGGGTATTGATGATGATAATAATGATACTGCTGAGTAAATCACCTAATGCCTCAAGACACGAGGAACACAGAAACTCATTGTGAGGTAAGACGGTATGCAAACATCGAAAAGTAAGAATAAGTTTCTACTGGATTCTCTCTGGAGCCTTCAAGGCACGATATAGCCTTACTGTGCTGAAAGTGCCATTAAACCCCAACCAATCCAGAACCTTCAGTCAATGCAGCTCGTGGTATAATGAATCACACAGATGGAATTGTACCTGGAGGACAAGAACATATAATGTCTGCAGTCCACTACTGGCAGTGGACCACAGGTACGATGGAAGTTGGACATTATGGCAATGCATATGCATATAATAAAAATTTGAAAATTTGGTTAATCAGGCGTGTATTTTCGGTTATCACTGTTCAAGATTTTACAACATTTGCTGTGAAGTCAACAAACAGGCAGCGGCTACACCAGTCACCTGGTGCCTGCACATCACCATTCTGTCTTTCGCTATCTATCATGGAAAATTCAACAGCCATAACTTACTTTGGAGTCACCAAAGTTGCTGATAATACCAGCTCCTAACACTCGAACATGCTGCTTGATATTTGGTCCCATAGCATTGGCTAAAAGCTGACACAATGTCAGAGCAATGCCAGTCTGCAAATGCAATGCATCAACAAGCTCTGTCAAGTAGCCAAAAGTTCAGTGGTTACACAACACAACACTGAAGCACGGCATGCCCAATTGCACAGCAGAACAGACAAGGACTCACAAAGCCAAACAGATCGACAACTGGTATGCAATATGTTTTACACAGAAGAAGATTTACACTTAGACTGAGGTCTGTAGGGAGGAAGCTCATCCCCCTTATGTGAGTCGGCGAGGGTAAGACCCAATTTAGCAAGCGTACAATCTGATGATGGCTGGATGGCTGGCTTAAATTAAAGTCTGACATGATCTTACACGCCAGCGGTCCGGTCGCCAGGCCTAATGCTACACTGAACTCACCGTTTTTTCCCCAGAGATGGTGACACCATCTCCAATACTCATTGCACCTACACACAGAGGGATGGCCAGGCTGAATGGGCCTGAATGGCCTCAAAAATACTGGGATAATAGACCAGCCAAAGATTACGTTGTGGGTCAAAACGTATGCAACGGAAACATCCATGAAAATCAATGCATATGATTAAATCTTAATTTAAAACCAGAAAAAGAGAAAAAATACGGCATCAAAAAAATGTTTAGATAAATCTCCATCTAAAAAAATAATTTAGGAGTGGATATCGCTATTTTGTACGTCAGGCTTATTCAGACGTACTGTTTACCAACATCATTAATGTAAAATATACACTATAAAATAAGGGCTGTAACATTAGTCCTTCAAAGTCTTATACTAATACAAAACATACAAGTATTTTGTTGGAGTCATTGAGTCGAGGTTTCAGTGCTTCAGGCAGTGAACCAATGTTACTAGTGATGAACTTGACTTCATTGACAATAGCAACAACTTTGTCAAGTCCTTCTTTGCGTACTTTCCAGTTCTTGTCGACTAGTTCAGCCATCAATTCATCAGTCAACCGCTCACTGACGCATACATGCACGCACATGAACTCACACTTTTCATCAAAATATTCAGTGCTTAAAGCAAATTAAGAGTATTTTGATTACTTTCTGAAATTCACATTAGCTGGCAGAACAGGTGGGACTATACAGTGTGAAGTGACAATGTCAAGCATTATTTCATTTCACTCTCTAACACTCCCATTGAAACATTAACCATTATTCGTTCTATATGAAAGTAATGGACGAATGGCAGACTCGAGATAAATCCGTAAGATGCATTCCACATCTTCCACTTGTTGACACACAAGTGGTGGAAACTTATGAAAAACTGATGACTTGAAACAAAGCACTAACTCAGCATTTTAAATTTATCTTGAAAAGACACAGCAGTAACAGCAAACCTAATGTCAGTCCTTGGAATAAGATCAACTGCAGCAGCAGCACCAGCATCCTCACATGCCACCTCATCAGCATCTTCAGTATCATCAGTCTGAAGAGCTGACAATTTACTTAGTCCTCTTGTCGGTGCAGGTGGCTTCTCTCCTTTCACCTATCAAGCAGCATTCAAAACTTTTGTATCATCTTCTTGATCACAGCGTAACTTGATCACAGGATCACAGCGACATCTTATCTCCCACTAAATCCACATTCCCTTAACTTGCTGTGAGAAAACATCGCATAAAACTTCATGATGTCCACTAAGTAATAAGTCGCAAGAAGCAGCTATGTCAATGATACCATCAATGACATTAAAGCATCATCACTCCTCATTCGGTCACTTTTTCAGACGGCAAATGTCACTGGTTTGGCAGCTGCAGAACACAAAAACATTTGCTTCTGGCCTCCCTCTACACTACAAAAATACTACATATAATACATATAGCAAATAATACTGCTTACTTTGTCAAATTCTGCGTCTATCTGTTGCAACAATGCCGGTTTTTCATTTTCAAAGAGAATACGAAGTGTCTGACCCATGTACATGTAAACAACACCCAGCAAACTGATTCCTGCTGTTCGCACAGCCTACACGGACAATATTCATCACATACAATACAGCAATATACGATAATGCAATACGATATTGCAGCAATCAATGTTGAAAAAACAGTATTTGATGATCACAGACACTCAGCTAAATATCCACTATTGCCATGGAAAAATTTACAATAACATATCAAACGGAATATACACAATTCAACCAATGTGGAAGACTAAAAAAGTGGTGCATTTTAAATTTTTTAAGTATCATGATGTTAGTAATAATTCACTGCATTTACGATTGCATCTTGTAGGGGTATGAGCTAACATATATAAACTAACGTGAACTATGCAACTATAAATTTAACTACCCAATACGATGTAGTGGAATTTTCTGATATCTTGAACTTCGACTTTTTGATCGAATAAGCCAAACATACAACTGGAGATCAGCACCTATTAACTTTACATATTGCTTCGAAACTGAAATAGACCCCTGGTTACAGTTCAAGGCTTATATCACGTCACTCAGCCTAGCACACTATCATGTGACAACTTTAATCAGACTAATCGTGCATGTGGATGCATATTGCATTGAAGGAGTCTTACACTGTACAAAGGCACCTATGTGTACATTGTACAATGTTCCTTATCAGATTCAGTAGTAAGTCATAAGCATAGTCACACATGCAACTATTCAACAACTAAAACAACAATACTGACAGCTTCTACATCTTAGTCATCCACTGACAGTGACAATAAAATAAAATAACATATCATTAGTACATATACACATATTAATCAATTGCAAACCGGATTTGTAGCTGCAAGGGCTTTGTTAACATATTCAACCAGCGGCTTTGCAGTCACTCTATCAACAGCACATAAGATATGTACAGTTTGCAAACACAATGTGATAACCATTACACAGCATAAAAAAGAGCAGCACTGTAACACTCTCACATTTGCAACACCATTACAAAGCAATCACTATGGAAAACTGTAACACACTGATGACAGCAAAGATGACACTTGCAGCATGCCACATTTACTATGCCCACCAACAGCCAACCAAAAGCAACGTAATGTTGACACAAGTTGACGTAAAGAGTTGCACACACTAATTTTGTACTGTTTGTTATCGTCCTCTTTTCTGCACTAACTATTTAACGAAGTTTTAGATAGTGACATCATTCGTGGGAGCATAGTCCAATTTGGCCCAACCACATGACACTGCTGTTGGCAGTCATGTCAGATGCTGCACCTTGCACTTGTGACGGAGTTCTGCTGTGATAATATTCTGCTCTCCAAACATAGTTATCTCTAAACAGGACAGCCATACTCATCAGTCTGCAGCAGTCCTCACACATCTCCAGCATACTGCTACTGGCTTTTTGACTAATGTTCTGCCGGTTCTTTTTTTTTATCCCAGCCCCCTCGGTGGACTCTTTTGGATGCTATCACACTCAAAAACGTCCATCATACTAAAATTATGTCATTCAAGCAAAAGTGATAAAGTGAAACCAAACAGGTAATATGAACGTTAAAAGTGTCCACCATTAGCTACAACAAAGGCATTCAGTCGCTATGAAAACTCTTTTATAGCATTGTCTTATTTCACCTCAAATTGGCTGCTGTGGCTCCTTGAGTTTGGCAATAATCTTCAGTTTGGAGTATGCATGTGATAAGACCTCTAACGTTTCTCCAAACATGGCAATCCAGGGGGTTCAATTCGGACGAATTTAAAGGCCACTTTTCTTTGGCAATGAAATGGATCAGCTGTTTGACATCCAGCCAGTTCTGCATGCAATTTTCGGGCTTTTGTAAGTTTAAGTTTTTGAATATGCCAAAATAACAAAGTGGAAACACTGAGAAGCAGATAAAATACTGCAAGTTAATTGAATAAGCTAACTGAAAAAAATGTTATGCGCTCACAGGATGTCTAACTGTCAGTAAAATTTCGCTGTCGATACATCAAGCAACTGTGGAGAAAACTACAGGGGTGGCTATTTTTGCCACACTCTGTACAGTACAAGTACATTCACTCTGATGTCCATGCAAATGCCATTATTTTCCCCACAGCCTCTTGGATGAAAGCAAACTTGCCAACTGAGTTTGGCAAGTTTGGAATTATGTTTGTTCTAAAGCTACATACAAAAAAATGCAAGTCCAAAACAATAAGTCTTAACGTGAGCTCCTAAATGACATGTTTACATCTTTAACACTATTCAAAAGTGTAATGCATACTCGAATACTGTTACATGAAAAAGGATATGATTGTTAGCATGTGTTGCTATAATTATAGCAATTGTTATCCGAGGAATAATGCATGAGGAGGAAAAGACAAAGAAGTCTAACAAGCGAATATTCACTGCAAACAGCTAAAGTAGTTTAAATCAATCTGATTCATAACGACATCTGCATCGACTTACTTCAAACCGAACTGTCGAATAGCGTCAGCAAGCCAGTTGAGCGTTTCAGTTTGATTCTTTGGATTCTTCTGGTTGAATGTCATCTGCAAAGCCTACAGCCACCAACAACTGCCAATTATATTTTCACACATACATTCACTTCCGTCTCAAACTCAAAAAATGATACAACCTTGACATTTTTTCGCATGTTTTCAAGTTAACCCAGAAAAGAAAGCACCACATCAAAGCATGTCATGCCTCCACTGCCACAAACCTCATTAACTATCAAACTATAAACTGTGAGTCGCCTCTCCGAGAGCCAACACATTACTATTATTATTATTATTTTTATTATTAAAAATGAGTTTGATTAAGGTGGCACTGTCGCATTGCTGCTGCAGGACCACTTTACAATGTTACCATGTCATGTTACACAGCAGCAAAGACTGTGCCACGGAACTGCACTGGCCATGGAATTAGCAAAGCTAAATTGTAACTCTCTGTCTGCAGGGTGTTTGTAAAAATGCTAACGTTGCTGCAATTTATTCAAAAATCATCACTTTCAAATTCATTTTTTGTACTGCTGCTAGAGAGTGCTAAAAAAAATTTTTTACCACGACGTTCATGATACCATGCATCAAAATCTGTTGCAATTCTTTACATTTTGATTTAGTTACATCATGCTATCTAAGCATTAACAATGTGCTGACATGGGAGCATGGATGCAGCTTTGATTGCCAGGTGAGTGTAGTGCTGCACGTGTATGAGATCAAAAAGATTTTTCAGATGGTACACGACTACAATTACGTAACTATAAGGCAGGGGTGGAAATTTTATTCATATTGCAACATAAATGGTAAAATTGCTAGCACAAAGCGTCTGGTCAGTTTTCCTAATTTTTTTGTAAAAAAAATTGCATTTCCACGAAGATTTTGGCGACATCTACCATTAGATTTCAGAAACTCACACATCATCTGAAAGCATATTGTACTGTAAAGAAAAGCACGAAAATCCATCGACAAAATGGCAAAACTACGTCAAACTGAGCAACCACATTACTACACCCATCACCGCGACACTGAAACACACGAACAACTTGCATTGGACCTTGCGTCACCGGGCGTCAACTGCTGCCACCAAACTTTGCATGCTGATAGAAAGTATCATCCGATTTCTTGAACCCCAAACTTTTTATCCGATCCAAAATTTTGAAATGCAGGCCCCCGAAACATTTTGTGAAGGGCCACAGAACTAAGGTCCGCTAAAATGCTGCATATTTCATAGATCTGGTACACCCTGCGGAGTGAAAAAGTTGATTAGCATTAGCAGGATGGATTCAAATTTTGTCCAAAATCCCCAAATTTCAAGATCGTGGAATTTGGCAGAGACATGCCAAATTCCACAATCAGTCCAGGAATTTGTCCCTCATGTCAAAAAAACTCAAAATTGGCCTGTGAGTAACCAAAATCCGGGCTTTCCTGCTGGCAATAATTTTCATTTAAGAAATACTAATACTAACACTGTGTTAACTCATAACACCGAACATCTGAAATAATCATGAAGCTATCCCCACCTGCATGGCAATGTAGTCCAGCGAAGTACATTCAGCAAGACAACTCAGAGTCTCATAAACAGCTGAACCATTTTTCACATCACCAACTTTGTCAACAAGATCCGCCAAACAGCACTCAACACTGCGCTTAGTGAACACACTGTTCATTGCAAGATAACTGATCAATTCCACTTTGACCTTTAGCACCTGCAACACCAGCATCTCACTGTACAACTGCCACGCATCGCACAGCACTGTTCAACACATCAGACAAAATAAATCGCTGCTACATAAGCAAGTTAAGCCGAGTTTAAATGAACCTGAAAATTTGACTCTTTCAAGCCTGGTTTCTTGCAGATAGTTCTCACAAGCGCTTGACATGGAATTTCATCCCGACTCAATCCTTTCACCACCTTTGTAAACATAACATGGTAATCAGGTACATAATAAAATCCATGTTATTTGGAAATGGTACTTTACTTATTATACATCAGCAGTACGTACACTGTGTCTCAAAAAACGTCCCAATTTTTATGTTTTGAATAACTCAGTGAACATGAACAGATTGTAATAATTTTTGGTGTACAGAATCCTAAGGAAATTTCACATCAGAAAATTACAAACTCGCCCAACCTCACCTGAATAATGTTGCTGTATTAACTTGTGACGCGCAAAGTAGATTATACTGCTTGCCAGCTAGTCGACCACATCAACTAGCTCTTGCTAGAGCAACCCACTTTATTACTGGGGAAGACTATTATAAATTTGGTAAACTGAACATTGCAGACAACATGCACAGTAGATAGAGGTGATATGGATACTTATTTCGGTGGAGTAAGACATTTATATTATAATAATAACTGTTATATACTGCAAACAGCTACTTTTGTGTTTCACAAGGTAGTGCAGCGACATTATTGGAGTGAGGTGGGCGAGCTTATAATTTTGTGACATGAAATTTCCTAAGAATATAAAACACCAAAATTATTGAAATTGATTAGTTTTTACAGAGTTATTCAAAATATAAAAAGGGGACGTTTTTTGAGACACAGTGCATGCATATAATGCTACCAATCAATTTCGAACATGTTTTCACAAGGCTCACGACACCACAAAGAAAACAAAGTATTTCCAAAAGAATTGTCCCAACGTAGACAAAGTCCTTTTATATTTTGTACAACTCCACTGTGTATGAAGTCATTTGAATATTTAAAGTTCATTTTATACGGAATAAAATTGTATATAAAGCACAAAACTAGTGTAGAAAGGCTAAACAAAAGTTCAGAGCAGTGTAAAGCCAGAGCAACATACCATCACTCACAGTGCCAGAATACTGACAAATAAGTTATAGTTAATTGTTAGCCCGACAAGTGGACTGGCAGTGTTGAATATTCTGGATTCGTGGCTGAATCATGTAATTTCATGCATCAGTTCATACTTTTCTGTAGTATTTTCGATCAGAATTTGAACCAACAACCATGCAAAGGACCGTCAAGGTAGGTTGTACCTAAAATCCAGCTGGGCTCAGAGCCTAGACCAGGCCAGTTGTAAGACAGAAATCACCCTCACCCTATTCATAACCATAACAACCCTAACCCTAACCATACTAACCATAACACCAGCCATCATGAAAGTAGGGTGACCTTCAAGGTTATCAACTTAATCACCTCCTCTACAAAACAGCAATGATACCACTCGAAATTCGAATATGTGGGGTCTTCTCACAGGACAAAATTGGGCTTTTTAAAATCCATCGTGGCTGAACACCAGTGAATAAAATGTGACAAGTTTATCAAAAATCGTTCCGTCAGTTTTTCTGTAATCTTGTAATCAGTAAGCAAATTAACTGATTATATGATGGCCTTGCAGCATTAATAATATTGCGTAATAACTACTGTATATAGTACAACTGCACTAAACAATATGACAAACAACAGCCAACTTTTTGTTAACCATAGGGCT
>Ga0056115_1000701_pt1 | contig 14929 bp, 9 predicted proteins | sample WorMetOlspDAHAB1_FD_77007 | JGI IMG/M metagenome (GOLD analysis project Ga0056115, IMG submission 77007) | Marine gutless worms symbiont microbial communities from Max Planck institute for Marine Microbiology, Germany - Olavius sp. DAHAB.1 ...
ATGAGTACGATTTGAGAAGAAATTTTGTAACCATACTAGTAAGGCACCGCGTATTCCATAACTATGTAAACGTGCAAATAATTTGTCATGAGATACTACATCAAATGCTTTACTAAAGTCAATATACACCACAGTGACCTGGTTTTTGGTCTGTAGGCATAGGGTCCAATCATTGAGACTTTCGAGTAATCTAAGGCCAAATTGTTCCCAGCAAGCTGTAATAATTTGCATGTTATTAGTCTTGAATAGTTTCATTAAAAATCTTTAATACAAAATCCAGTGACCTAATATCAGACTAATGCAGTAATGCTGATGCTGACCGGTGATTACTTCATTGATTGGCGCAACTGTTGACCCTAGATTACAGTGATGTTCTTTTCATTTCAGTTGCAGCGAAAACATATTCTTATAGTATAGTATACTGCCTCGCGAATTTTTATCTACAGCGAATTTTTTTTAAATTTCCAGCTTGCCATTGTTTTGCAGCGTCGCGAGATAGACTCCGTAATCCAAGTCGCGAATAAGTGTCTATAAACTGACTATCATCTTCCCCGTTACCTGTCGCCAGTTAGTTAGAACATGCTGCCTGACAGCGTCGTCTCAACATTAATGTTATTTTCACTCTCATATTTCCGCACTATCTCAAAACATTCCCGCGTCATTTGTATCTCTTCTTCGGTGGCGTCGACATCAGACGGCACCCAGTGCTGAGACAACCGTTTGGGACAATGGAAAATTTCATGTGTAGCGAAAACTATATTTGCACACTGTTCGACAATAAAGCTGACATTAATGTAAACAAAATGTTCTCTGTTCGTGGTAATACCATGTCGTTACAATTGTAGAGCTCGTTCGAGCTCGTGTCACTGTCATTATGAGTTTTTTGGGGTTTCTTTTTCATAGTCTGTTATTTCACTTTCGCTTTATGCTGTGCTGCCGCTTCTGGCGAATAAAGATGAATATAATGCGTAAACATTCTCGTGCGAGCGTTCCTTCTGTCATTAGCGGCACGGCGTACCTCGTAGTAATCTAGGTTGGGCTACTATAAAGTCACTACCTCTCTGAGTGTCATCTTTGGGAAATGCATGCGGTGACAGTGACATCATTGATCAGTCTGTCTACAACAGTTAAATTGCCGCCTTCTTGTATGGATAGTGCGTTGTATAATAGCAGTTAACTTCTAACGTATCCTGCCGACTGTTGTGTGTGGAATTACACCGGTCCACGAATAGCCTTAGCATAGGTTATTCGTACTTTGTAAGATTTTCCTATGCCTCTGAGTGTTGGCTTATGCACTCTTTGTTTACGCTAACTTTGAGGAACTTGGCAAAATGGTTTCATGCTCAGTTCAACCACGTCACTGCACCCTATGGATACTACTGACCGTTCTAAGCCGGAAAAATGCCCTAAAAATGGCCGCGTGCAAATATTACAGCATATGGTGGTTGCCTTGTTCACTGGCGTATCTGTGTTTTAGATGTACAAAAACCTAGATCTGGAGGATTTTGAGCGCCAGTTCTCGGCATACCAGCGACAGGAAGGCAGCGACGACAACATCGCGGCGAAGATGAATACTTTGACGCTGAGGGCGCGCGAGAGGGAACTGTCAGTGATCGACGGCCGAAGGGCGCAGAACTGCACGATCCTGCTGTCGAAACTTAAAATGACCAACAACGAACTGCTGCTGGCCGTTCTCAGCGTCGACAGCCAGGAGGAAATTCCAAAGGACATGTGCGAACAGGTCAGTGTCAATTTCATTGCCAAATTCAGTCGTGAATTTACACTGCGCGAAATCATGCAGCATCTCTGCACCTCAGTCGACCGCTGATGTACTAGGACGTCGTCGTCTCCGGTCTGCTTCGACGTCGACGCTCGTACCACCGACACGTCGAGCCACCATTGGCGATCGTGCATTTCCGGCTGCTGCGTCGCGTGCCTGGAATTTCCTTCCAACTTCGGTCAGGGAAATCCAGTCACTGCCTTCGTTCCGCCGGAAATGGAAGACTGCACTGTTTTCCATCTCTTTTCCGGCAGACTGGCCGTGATATAATATAGCTTTGTAAAGTGCTCCTGAAACACTTTTAGTGTGAAGGTGTCACTCTAACTGTGCATGGTTTATCATAATTATTATCTCTACTGCGCTTAGTGCGTTTAACAACGATCAGTTTTCAAAACCGTCAGAACTCAATTGTTGGATCACGGAGACAATCGGGTAAAGAGTTCGTACTTGAAAGCCCCGTTTATATGTATATTCGTTTTTATTCACCGAATTGTTGGTGGTAACAACGAGCAAACAATACTGCTGTCGGTAGGCTGCGATATATACCAGACATTCAACCGTCGCCATTGGTATTATTAATCAGACATAGGCTGATACTCGTTTTACCACCCCGCGGATGGTAGAAGGCTGAGTCACCCTTGGGCCACATGTGCATGTGTAGGCCTAAGCGACTTGCTCGAATGTGGATCGACTGGGAATTGAACCCGCAGTCTCCAACTTCCTGACCATTACGCTTCCTAGTTGTTATGTTTGCATTCTTGTGCTTGTGATGCGTTTTTGGTGTATGTAAGCTGAACTCTGTTGTCTGCAGCTTCTGAAGTTTGTGCCTACGCCCGAAGAAGTTCAGATGTTGAGCGAACACGAGCACGAACTTGAGCACATGGCAAAGGCTGATCGGTTTCTGTTCGAAATGAGCAGGTACATAGTGCGCACGGTGATCCTGAAAGTATACCCCAACAAATTATATATACAATCGTGTTGAAACCTGCTACTGATATAGATTTTTCATCAAAGACGAGTGCAGGAGAAGCGCTATGATGTTATTGTGTGGTTTTAATTTGACGTAAAATGTGACATCATTACTGCGCGTGAACCACGAAGCTGCAATATGTAAATGATATCAGCGCTTCTCTTTAGTCCCAAATCAGTTCGCCTTAGCAAGCAGTGTCGTCCACTGTTCTTGTAAATATGTTTTTGATCCCATCTTATCCATGTTTTCGGTTACACTTATTTTACCATATCGCAATTTCAAGCACAGTAGTTGACGACGTCACATAAATAGCGTCATGCTTGGACTGTTTAGTGATAATTCGAAAACGGGTCTGTTTTTCGTTTTTTTCAGAATTTGTTCAGTCTGCAGTCTATATCGCGAATACGTTTTTTTAAATCAGCACATTAAACAATATGTAACTTCCTGCATTCGGCAACTGGGATTTTTTCCCGATGTATAGAAACATTTTATACTATGTGCCCTGTGACATCTAGGCCCTACCAGTAATTTTTATGCGTGACGGCGGAATGAGAAGTCGGATCTCCCTGCAAAGAAAACATCACGTTCACAACTAACCACGAGCCGAAGCCTTCCTTGGTCCCACTTCTCAACCCGTAAGTGTCAAACTCCATCTAAGAGACGGACGGCGAACGGCGTCCGTCCGTCCGTCCGTTTGTTCGTTCGTTCGTTCGTCTCTCTGTCCGTTGTGTCTGTCACTGGCGGTCATCTTATGGGGGAACGAACCGCGATGCTTTATAGAAATTTAAAAGGGAGGGGTAAAATCCGGGATCAACCAATAAATACACGAGGAAATTTATTAAAATTATTGCCACCAGATTTCACATTTTAAGGCTAAAATGCACAAAATTACCAAATTCTATTCCCAGCGTCCGTCCGTTCATCCGTCCGTCTCTTAGATGGAGTTTGACACACTAACCACACAACCGTGTGTGTGTGTGTGTGTGTGTGTCTGTCGGCACCAGACTGAGGTGTACGCATGTGGTGTGCGGTGTGGAGCAGTCTTTGTCCAGTTCATTTTAGTTTGCCTGCCACGCGGCGCCTCCCGTCCACAACACTGGCCTCCTGTCTCGCCTATCCGTGCAAGTCGGGAGCCAGTGGACCACAGTAGTTCTAGTTTGCTACAATACGGGCAAACAGCCAATAGGCCGAGGTCCAAACACGCGCTCATGGACTTTGACCTGCAACCAAACAGCCATATGCAGCCCTAGTCTGCCGTTTGATGGTTTCCACTCCCGTAATTACTACTCAATTACCGACCCTGGAGTGATGGAAGGCTGAGTTGACCTAGTTGGTTGACCCACAGCGGACACAGCAAAAATAAATACTGTGTTGCCAAAGCGACAGCGGCCGCACTACACGTAGTGTATTTTGTGCATTGCGTTGATGTATGTCGACAGAATTGAACATTACGAGCAGCGACTGAAGGCAATGCATTATAAGAAGAAATTTAACGAACGAATGAGCGACGCAAAGAACAAAGTGGAAGGTTGGTGAAAAACACTTGAATAATTGCTGCGTCCATTCATTCGGACATTCATTTGTTAAAACACGCACTTTGACCCCATACAAAGCACACAAAGAACAGACAACACATGGCACAGAAGAAAAAATAATATCCTAATATCTATATGATTATAGAGTGTCGAGGTACGTGTTAAAAACGTTTGTGTTATGCATTGTATTAACTAGCACACTGAGCACATTAGGGGGGGGGGGCTATACCAATAGATGCGCTATACAAACTGACAAATACTGACCTTGGGGGAGCTACAATCAAATAATTCTTCGTGTGCTCGTTGGTAAGCAGCTTTTTGCATTTTTTCAAGCTTTTGTACTTTATTTACTGATAGCATACGTTCGTGAGAAATTCCTTTCTTGCAAGAACCTTCCTGTGATATGTATAACAGCTGGTGCATTTGACACTCAGTTGCTATATTAGCCGCGTATGCGCTCAGGAGCTGTAGAATAAGTCCACTTCGTTTCCTGGCCGAGTGTCGTAATAGGCGATTAATCCGGGTGTAGATTTAGTTGTTTGGATTTGTGTGTTTGATTGAGTTATTCCTCTGCTCTTTTTCGTCTTTTTCTCTAACTTAGTTTTTCGCACTATTGTATTCTGCCAAAACGCAATATTATTTCAGTAGCGTCAATTTTTTAACTAAATTCAAATTAAAAAAACTCATGAATTATGTTTGCATGGCTGGGTGGCATGGTAGTGATTAGGGCGTTGGACTTGCGATACGAGATTGCAGGTCAGTGCCAGCCGCTGCGCTGTCGAGTGTGACCTTGAGCAAGTTGTTCACACACAAAGCCTCTGTTACAAAACAGTTTAATTTGATGCCAGCGTGAGCTGGGGAGTAAACAGGCACACCGTGCGACAAACTGGGCCCATGTCCGCGGTATTGCACATTCGGCTGGTGCTTGGCTGAGGGCATAACATCGGAGATCAGTGTCGCTCTATTGGCCAAATGTCTGCGGAAGGACTTTACTTTTTTATCTGTACAGATTAGCCTAATCTTGCCGGAAGTGCCATTAAATCCCAACCAAGCAACCTCTGCTACATGACTCGACTTCTGTCTGCTTGTTGTTGACAGCCGTATTGGAAGCATCGCGAGATCTGATTCGAAGCCGGCAGCTGAAGAAGTTGTTGGAGATAGTTCTGGCGTTCGGCAACTTCATGAACCGCGGCCAGCGTGGCAGTGCTTCCGGCTTTCGCGTTGCCAGCCTCAACAAAATCGTCGACACGAAATCGAGCGTCAATCGTCGTACCACGCTGCTGCACTATCTCGCTAACTTGGCCGAAAACAAGGTTTGCTTACTCAGCATTGTAAGTCAGTTCATAGGCGATCAGACATTACCGCGGATAAAATTTACTGCTGAACATGATATCTCAGGACAAGCATGCATACTCAGTCATTAAGACTTTTTTGTGCAATCTGCAGTTCACCCTGTTACAATCAAGTGTTTAATGGTATTACCTGTGATGATAAAAGTTAATAATACCAGGACAATATTTGTAGTGTTATCATCTACAGCATATACGAGAGTTCACTCGGGTCATTTGAATGCAAGTTGGTCAGCGCCAGGTGCCGGTAGGCTGCTTTAGGCGACACATTCACCCGTCGCCACAAGACAGATACTCATTTTACCGTCCCACGGAGGGTGGAGGGCTGAGTCAGTCTAGGCACTGCAGTAAGTGCGCAGCCCGTGGCCAAAAGCTGTATCTGCAGCGCGGTTAAAGCCGGGGACCTCTTGAATCGCAGTCAGACCACAGCAACTTTCACACAGTTCTAACCATAAGACCACAGCGTAACTGGATCTTGTTATTACAACTGTGCAGTTTTTGTGTATTTTTTCTAAGCATACTGGATTTGCATAATGAACATTTTTTGAAAATTCCTGGCTTATATTTTCGAGTGTAGACATAGTTATTTCCATCATGTCGTAATCGTATATTATCAGTGATGATTACGTTTTGTGTGAAACTTGTGCAGTTTCCAGAGTTGCTGAAACTGGAGAAAGAAATACAAAGAACGCGCGATGCGGCCAAAGTCAAGTCAGTTGCTTGTTGAGTAATTGTACATATTTTTACAGTTAGGTCCATTGTCGTTGTGTTGTGTTTGTTACTATTGAAATATTTTGACATATTATATCTGACTCAAGGATAAAAGTTCAGAGGTCAAGGTCTGAAGGTCACATAATGATCTGGCAAGATGTGCCATAACTTTCGAACAGACAGCTACACAAACCTGAAACGTAGTGGAATTATTGAAGATTATGAGTGTCGTATTTGCTGACTGTTTAGAAGTTTAAGATCAGTGCCACCGGGTCAGTGCGCCATTAGTCTGCTTGCGCCATGGTTGCCCAAAACAGCGACTGTGACTTCGAATTATCATTAAATCGTTTTGAAAAGCCGCCAAGGAGGAGAGAATTTTTCATCAAATTTGAGTGTAAAAGAAGTACTAGAACATGATAGTTGGTATCAAATATTTCACGCGGACCTAATTTGTGACGTCATCAAGTACAGTGCTTCGAGCTTCAATGTGAGAAAATATGATAAAATCGTAGTTGAAACATGAAGAGAAAAGATGAAATCAAAAATATTTTACATGAATTTTTATCTAAAAGATGGTTTCGTAGTGGAATTTTAGCTTGCTAAGGCTAACTCATGCAAGAGGGAAGCGCTGACATCCTTTACCTTATATGACCCTTGCCGTAGTTAGTCGGCTTATGCACAGTATCTGACGTCACTAATTAGGTCCCACGCACAGAGTATTTAATAGTTGACGAAAAAAGTCAAATTATTTCATTTATTATTATTATTATTATTTATTGTGTTGTTGCTATTGTATATGGCACTATTATTTGATTCTCTACATATGGTGTACTGCATAAAATGTATAGTAGCACTGTAGCAGGCAGTGGCGCCGACTACATGGAGCACGGGGGCACGTGCCCCCTCCCCTCACTTTTACAACTGGCTGGGCACGGGGCATCGTGAGTAGAAAAACAGCAAACAAGAAACTGACCAAACTATAGTAACCATCACGAAAGCGCTCACCAAAACGACTAATTGTGCTTTTAGAGCCAAAATGTGGAGGGGCACGACCAAAAAGGTTATATCCAGCGCTTCGCGCTGGATCGGTGCTCCCCCCCACTTTTGCACCGGATTGGTGCCCCCTCCCCCCACTTTCAAATTCGTTCCGGCGCCCACCTTCTAAATGAAATATGATGTATGAAACTAAAATTTAGTATATGCAGAACGTGCCATATAAGTTGGAGGCCGTATTATTTGAACTTTGAAAAGAAAGCTGTGTGATCTTTTATCATGTTAATGTTTGTTTTTTCCACTATGGCTGCGCTGAAACTGATTTTCTATCTATGTGATAAAGGTTGTTTGGAAAAGTGAGTTTGCAATGAAATTCTGACATTGTTTTTTTTTCGTTATACTAATTACTAATTTTGTAGTGTTTACCGTAATCCCTTTAAGCATTCGTTGTGTATAATTTGTGGTTATTGTTTACAGCATGACCGAGTTAGAAACGGACATAAACGTTCTGCAAGTCGGTCTTCGTGATATCGAAAAGGTATGTTAAATTACAATTTTGCATTTTCTGAGAACTGTACAGTAGCTTTCATGCCTGCCCCTGAAACCGCCTAAAGTTGAAACGTAAAAAACATTTCCAGCCGATATAGCTTAGCTGCATTTTTTCTTATTTGTGTTCTGTTCTGAGTTTGAATGCGTTGATGTATCCGACCCTGATTTGGCTATTATACTAGGGGCATCAATAAAATAATAGATGTAATTAACGTTTAGATATAAAATAAAAAAACGTTTGAAAACGTAAAAAGGTGGGGAAATAAAGTTTGACTTATTATTATTATAATTGTTATTATTATTATTTTCGTGAAGCCGCCTAAAAGTTTAAAACTTCAAGCACATTGCTGGCCAATATAGCTTAACTGATATATTACTACTGTATTGTTAATGGATAACGTTTATTCAAAATAATGATATTGCTATGCAGGAAGTGGAATATCATCGATCTCATGAAGCGAACGCTCACTACCAACAACACGACAAGTTCGTTTCGGTCATGTCCGGGTTTTTATCAGTCTCCGCCTTCAACTTTTCCGAACTCGACGAAAAATATCGCGAGGCTAAGAACCAGGTGGACACATTGTTCTGTTGTTACGCGGAGTAGTAGCAGTTCCTTTGGTTTTTCGGCTTTTTGAGTGTACAAACAAGTCCTGCAAAACAGTTTCAGTGACGTTCAGATTACGGACAGGATCCGGAAGTGTGTTCCATGCGGTCGGATTGACGGCGGCAAAAGTCCGGCTGTCGTGGGTGCTGAGTTGGTTGCATGGTACATGGTGCAGAGGCGTAAGTGCGATGACATTGTTCCCATTCACCGCTTGCTTACGTGCTCTTCTTAAGTTGGCTAAAGTGAACTGATGGTGCCACGCCACAAACTGTCCAAGCAGCGCTTGCTGTCCTGCTTCCAGTTTTGCAGCCCGTCCGTCTGGGATTCTTTGGCAGATTATCTGCGTGATCCGGCTCTTGAACTTAACAGTTTTAATCGCCATTTAAAGACGTTCTCGTTTACACACTATTGGGCACAACGTATCAAACGCATTAGTGATATTATGACTGTGCACTATTTACTATTTACTGAATGACTGACTGACTGACTTACTTACTATTATAAATATACAGGGTGGCCCACAAATGCAGGCCACTACAGAACCATTAATAAATCGTATTAAGCCTGAAGCCTGGCAATAAGATTAGATCTTTCGCATATTAAATTGTCAATCAAGATCTATAATGCTATCATCTGGTATTAAATATTATATGTGTTAGCTAATTTGTGACGTCAATTATTGCGCGTGAGGCGCAAAACTGCGATATTCGTTATATAACGTAACTGATGTCAGCGCTACTTCTTTCATCATTTCGCCTTTATAAGCTGTGCATTCCACTCCAAAACCATCTTTTATATTAAAATTAACGTAAAAATTTATTGTATTTCCATCTTATTTCTTTTTCAGGTTTCAGTTACGATTTTATCATATAGACTTGTCATACTCATATTACACCTTCAAACACAATAATCGATGACGTTACAAATTAGGTTCACTAGAATATTTAGTACCAACTTATGCTATTCTAGTGGTTCTTTTACACTAAAGTTGGTGAAAAATCTAGCCTAATTAGCGATTTTTAATAAGATTTAATAATAATTTGGTTACTTATTTTGTGGCCAGTGGCCACCCTGTTTTTTACATTTTGTGTTCTAACTCGTGAGTAACGAAAAGCTGTAGGCCTACAAACATTTAGCGGACATCATTATTCAAGTGTCATTGCGTGGTGTCTATAGTGCGAGAAGACGCTGAAGTTATTCGGCGAAGAGCCTCATAGTGTTAAACCGGACGAATTCTTCGGCATCTTCGATCTGTTTCTGATCTCTTTCGCCGACGCTCGACTTGACAACGAGCGACTGCGACGACTCAAGGAGGATGACGAAAAGCGACACACTCGCGAAACTCTGGTGCGTCTCTCTCGACTAATTATGCTAATAATGAGGCGCATATGTATGCATTAGTAAAAGCCTGGCACTTACCAGGTTGACCGCTTGGTCCGCCAGCCAGGTGGGCCACCACGTCAAATGTTGAAGTAGAGAGTGGAACTGGCGACGGGCCCAGGGTCCCTTAGCTAGGAAGAAAGGGCTGAGGGGCTCTACTTGGAAAATTGTTTGCAGGGTCCCTCGATTCTCAGTGACGCCAATGCTCATGGGGCCGGTCTTCCTAATTAGCCAGGACTGTTTGAAGAGCCAGTCCGCCCCTGGGTAGAAATAGTGATGGACACATGCTGCCTGAAAATGCCAATTTTTTAAGTAGAGTTGGTTGATACCAGTTTCTGTCGTTGCACTGAATTGTAAATCGCTATACGGTGAACTCTTGTCGAAGCGACACACTGTACAGCGGCGACACAATTTCCATTCGCCGAGTGTAATATTGGCAGCGACAAAACATAACGGTGGAAAACGAACATCAAAGCAGATGTCCGCTATAGTCGTCAATCCGAAATAATCTCTGCGCGCGATTTTCGACGTCGCGATGGCTCTTGATTCGATGACGTCACCGCGTTTCCATGGTAACTCGAATGACGCTGCGAAGCGTGCTGCTGACGCCGATAAAGTTGTGTGTGATGCCGTGAGTGAAGCAACCTCGTCAAGTCATCTACGGTGGACGTCCGCTGCAGAAGACGCGCACACTCGCTACGGAGGTATGTTCTTCAGAATTTCACTTTGTTTATCATACGAGCTCACATCTGTAAACGCATCATGACTGAGTCAACGGGCAATCTTGACGATTGCTGTGAGTAATTCTAATCCTTGTAATTCTAATTCGGCATGGTCGCCCGACAGAGCAGCTCAAGATGGCATTAACTAATGGATAGATGGCTATTGATCAGTGCTCGGCGTTCCACCCCAGGATGATGATGACGGAGCTTGAGAGGTGGAGTTCACAAGCAGCTGTATCAATCACTGATTGATTTTTGCCGCTGTATTCTCCGTAACTGGCGTAATATAGTCGGAACGAGATGTTGTGGCTAAAAACGTGGCGTTGTTCTGTGTTTTCAGATGAATCGATGCCGGTCTCGCAGCTGCGCTGGTCGCTCGGCCCTCGTCGATGCCGAGTTCTCCCTCGACGAACTCCGGACCGCCGCCTCAGCCCCGCGGTCGCGCCGGCACTGCGGCGGCAAGAAGAAGAGGGGCAAAAAGAAGAAGCACGAGCGTAGCCGCGTTCGTCAGCCGTACATAAACACGTGCCTCAGCATACCGTACGTGAGCTCTAAGTTCCAGAGGTGATCGGCTGCACCGGGCGACGGCGGGCGGCGGTCACCGTTCAACGGGGACCGCGTCGAACGCGACTGGCGCGACGAACGACCGGCGTAAAAAAATCGCGTAATCGATGGAAAATAAATGCAACGTATATGCAACTTGAAAACCTCTGTCTCGGCTGTTCTATTGCACATCGCACGCACACACAGGCTGAACCGTTTGTCGGCTTGGCACAATGACATCTAAAGAATGGTTCGGAAAGTTAGCCCACCTACCCAGTACGGAGACCAAAATTCGGGTCCAGTGCTCGCCTCCTGCGACCCCTAACTAACTTGAGGCTTTCCAAATAGTATTCTTCAACGCTCAAGTAAATTAAACTCCCATAAACAGTTTGTTTTTAAATCATTATGCACGTATAAGAAAACTACTGGCATTTAATACTCAGTCTTACTTTCGAACAACACATTGTCACCATTTCTGCAGATTTCTGATACCAATACCAACCTACATTTTGTTGTAATTTGACGAAATAAATCGAACCTTATTGGTATAAGTTCTAATATAATTTAATACGATATATTGTTCGATTCAGTGGCAGCTTACTGTTTGAACCACTGTATTTATTTTACTTATCACACACTTCTTCAATAACAGGCTGACATTGAGTTCCTTAATTTCGCGAACGAGTTTGTTCGCCATTTTAGCCCATACGCGGGTTAAGGTTCATAACATTTTCATTCTTCGCACCATGTAAAACATACACAAGACAAAGTGATCGCTTAGAAAGAAAATTTTGCACACAAATAACTGATAACAACGGAATATTAATTCTTTGAAGTATACGGGAAGGGCCATTGAAACAATGATCGTCGAATGTATGGTAGGCTTGTCAAATTGGGTTGAACTGGTCGCCTACGTGATTCTTACAAACGTAAAACGAATAGAACGAAAAACCTAAGTAGGAATAAAAGAAAATAAGAAAATAAAATTAACAGTAGTGTGCGGTTGAAATGTGTTTAGTTACATCGGGAAAAACAGAAGAAAGGCAACAGGAATGCAGACGGCGTTTCAGGTGAAGCAGGTCAGTTACCCATTGTACAGTACACCGTGTCTCAGGAAAACCGGACGTCTACGACATGTTTGCTTAACTTCATCAAAACAAAACAGTTATTAATTATTATTGGCAGGAACTATCTCCAGTCTATACTGCACTGACTGCTGTTGATAAGTTTGATATACAGTGGTCGAGAACCAATTGGCTTGTTTTGATTTAAGTTAGCCAGCATTTTTATGCGTCCGGTTTTTTAGACAACATCGAATTTACGCTATAGCTGTTATCAAGAGGGCGATAGGCGTCTGTGTTCATTTATGTTTACAGCAAAAGTGATGTAGGCCTACACTGTGTAGGTGAGTAGACCAACCACAGACGCAGGCAGGAATAGAATGCTTTCTATTCCTGCATCTGTGGTTGGTCTACCGGCGTCCAGTGCGGACGACAGGGATGGCGCTTCCAGTCGGTACTGAAAAATCTTCGAGGCTTGGTGAGCTGGAGTAGACGCTGGCAGCCTGGCCACGTGGCAGAAGAAAAGGACAAAAAGATCCGAGTTGCATGGGCGAAATTTGATAATTTTCGGGGATCAGAATCATCATGGTTTAGAAAACAATATGCATATTCAACTTTCACTGAACATTCACTTTTGCTAACTTCATTTTCTATTATATGACAGTGACAGAAATAGCGCGTTTTCCACGGAATCCACGCACAATCGTTGGTTGCTACGGAAAAAAAAATCTGCCGTCATTGAGCAGATGTTCAGAATAATGTCCTTTACCTTCGCGTTTGGGCCTACATAAACAGTGTCGCCGCTTTCTCCGTTGATCAACAGCTTCATTTGTGTTTATTTCGATACTCTTCCGCTTAGTTTTCATTTCTTTTTAAAAGCTGGTAAAAACTAAGATACATTGAAAATGGAAGTAAGATTTGGCATTAAAAACATGCTGTTTCTTGCTGCCGATAATTATCCACATCAACACATAGGCCTATTCGTCCCTGCAATGTCGACGTAGAGTCGTAGAGTTGGCTAATTTTTGAGACATAGGCTAAATACAAACGTGCGCTTGCAAGTGTACTTCACTTTTTCGCTGACGAAGATTAACATTTTCAGTTGCATGCAGCAATTTCTGTCAAGCTTTGCAGCATCCTGAGCTTTCTGGACGTCTTTTGTTAGGCGCCTTTGTAGACATTTTAGAATTGTTTGTTGTCGAAAACTTAGTTGAATACTCCATTGAATTATGATTAAAGTATGTAAACTGATGAAAGAACACCTTTTGATGTATTATTGTTTACGTCTAAACGCATAATTTTGTTTTCAAGTGTAGTAGTCAATTAGCATTGTACAACGTAATATTCCGTCTTCAAAAGAGCTCAAAACTCTGCAGAGCGAAGTTTCGGGCACTTCGGAGACAATCTTCGAAATCATTTTAGTCGATTAAACTAGTAATTATTAATTGCAGTTTTACAACACATTTGCAGCGACAGCCTGCTGTTATTATACAAGGGTACAATGACGTCATTGAACTGAACACAAAACCACACGCTGCCATGTTGTGCGGATACTTAATGTAATCAAAGATGGAGACAAAATGCGGGTCGTAAAAAATCTTATGTCAAGGTTATTTGCCGACCGTTCATTTCCACTGATGGGATTTCAAGCACAACAGTTGCATGCGGTTAAGTTTGCGACGTTAAACTGCTACAACATGCTATCCGTACAAGATGGCTACGGCAACTACCGTATGTAATGGCTTCACTGTCACCCCGTGTATTTTAAGAATGGTGGTTAAACGTTGCAGGTGAGATTGACGATCTGATCTCGGGGATATGGTCTGGCGATGTGTTTGGCGACAACATGACGAAGAGATCTCGACGTCGACCTTCCGCTCCTCCAGACACACTAGAAATCTCGCGTGAACGTCTGACATCCATCAAGGCGTAGCCGCATCTCGACGGCTCTGCCTAATATCCGACCTGGCCCGGCCGCTTGTCAGCCAGCAAAGACATCGTATGACACCTTCGACATGCATTCTGGTTGACGGACACCGTGGGACTTTTGAAGTGGCCGCGTTATATTGCGTCTATACACATTTTTGAAGAATCGTTTTCACAAGGTAAATCAGCTACATATTTAAGGCACAGAGTAAAAATTTCTCCATGCGTTTTGTTTATAAAGGTGAAGAAATATGCACACTGTTATCGCACGGTTTCCAAGTCAAGTGGTTTGAGACAATGCGTAGGCTATAAAGCTATACTCATAGTTTCAGGAGCAGTCATAAAACTCTTCAGTGTGGACACTTTTGCGCGTTTCTGACAGGTGCATTAGTGCTGCGGTCAGTCTGTAGAAGACATTGTCATTTTTGACTCACGCGTGCTACACAGGAGTGCAGAGGTTACTTCTTGGATCTTTCTCCACGCCGGCTGTACTGTCCAGGGTGGTCGCTTTCTAGAAATACTAGGAAATGCCCAAGTTTCCCGACTACCGGGCCGCAGGCCGCTCTGTCCCTTAAGGCCGATACACACTGCCCGTACAGTGCCGGTCCTTAGTGTGTACCGGCCTTTAGATCGCCTTTCCGTGCCATTCGTTGCTTGGGTGTAGAAAGATTGGACGGTAGTTGACTTTGATAAATTGAAGTGCCGTCTTGAAAACCGAGCTCATCGGTTCACGTACGCACATCGTGTCTTGCATATCATTTTGGTTATTGCCAACTATTCGTCATTACCTTCTGACATGCCAG
>Ga0056115_1000703_pt1 | contig 14894 bp, 8 predicted proteins | sample WorMetOlspDAHAB1_FD_77007 | JGI IMG/M metagenome (GOLD analysis project Ga0056115, IMG submission 77007) | Marine gutless worms symbiont microbial communities from Max Planck institute for Marine Microbiology, Germany - Olavius sp. DAHAB.1 ...
ATGACAATTTTTAATGCTAAAACAAGGTGTTAGCAAGCTTTCCGAATAATGGCTTAAAAATGAAATTAGGCGGACTTTCAAGGCGTTACGAAATTTTACCTTTTTTTCGTATATAGTTCCGCTGATTTAAATCGAAAAATTATATTCAAAGGAGATTGATATGGCTGTAAAAATATTCATCAGGCGCACGGTTCCACAGGACAAAGCCAAAAAGATGATTCCCCTTTTCCGGCAAATGAGAGCATCAGCTGCGACTCAGACCGGCTATATCACCGGAGAAACATTGCGAAGTATGGATCGTCCGGAAGAATTTATGGTCATTAGTACCTGGCAGTCGTCGGAAGATTGGAGTAAATGGCTTAAAAGCGAAGATCGCAATAAGGTTCAAAGTAAAATTGATGAACTGCTGGGTGGCGAAACGGGTTATGAGATTTTTCACTATGGATTTTCGGAATAAACTCATACCCGGCCAAACCGCAATTGAATATTGAAGATTGCAAATTGAATATTTAAGGATTCTCGCTACATAAGCTCGGCGATGGACACGGTGCGATCACCGAGCATATTTACGTAGCTTCCCATTTCATTATCATACCAGCCGTATATGACAGCCTGGGTTACTGGTATTCGAACTACCGACCCACCCGGATTTGAAAGCATATCTATATTCAAATCCGGTATTTTGGCAAGATCAATGGTTGCTTCTGCGGTTCGGCTGTGGGTTTCATAGCCTTCAATGGTAGCGGCCACTCGCGGCATTCCGATGATATCACCGGACACATTTTGCTTCTCGGTATAATATAGATAGCCTTCCGGGCTGTCGACTGCAGCCTGCCGGTAGATGTCGTTAATCGTCTCGCGCCTAACGTAATCGCCGGCGGGTTCCTCCTGCAAGTTAATCACGAGTATAATCAATGATCCCGAACTGGTCGGAATTCGGACTGATTCGGCAATGAAGGCAATTTCCTCCATTTCAGGAATAACTAATCTGAGCGCTCTGGCCGCTCCGGTAGTCGTGAGGATGATATTGTTCATAATACTTCTGTTTTTACGCAAATCGGTTTTGCCCGATTTGGGCAGCCGATCCAGTACTTGCTGGGACCCTGTTGCGGCATGCACCGTTGCCATGGACGCGGACATTATTTTTTTGGGACCAAAGGCATTAATTAGGGGTTTCATCATGTGGGCTAAACAGGTGGTGGTACAAGATGCATTGGATATAATTTTGTGGCGTCTCGGGTCGTAATCATGGGCATTAATCCCCATCACCGTCGTAACGGCATCATCCGGGGTGGCAGCACTGTTGTCTTTGGCTTTAAAGGGAGCTGAAATGATTACTTTATCCGCACCAGAAGCCAGATGCCCCCTTACAGTGCCTTGCGGGTTAGCCACTCCCGGATTCGGATCCAAAAATTGTCCCGTAGTATCGACCACCAGTCGGACATCATGCAGGTCCCAATCGATATCAGCTGGGTCACGGTCTTTTCTTAAAAATCGGACTCTGATGCCATCAATCATCAACGAACCATCGGCCTCATTCAAATCCGAAATAGCCGGCCGGCCCCGATGGCCATAAAGATACCCATGCAGCCAGCCATACGTAGAATCCCTTTCAACGTAATGGGCAATATCCTCTAACGAGGACCCGGCTTGACGTCCGATGTTGACAACGATTTCGTTAAAAAATTTGCGCGCCACATGGTGCCAAACAGTTAATTTACCGATTCTACCAAACCCGTTTACCCCTAGTATCAATCCTGAGCTACCGGCAGTTGACATGTCCTTTATCTTCCTCTCTATATAGGGTTTATTGGTTCAAGGTTCAGAGGTCAGGCTTGAACAGCGGAGTGCAAAACCGCAGAATTTCGAATATCGAAGGGAATTAGCGCTACGCTCTTTCGATTTGACCGGCCGTTTTTTCTGGCCGGCGGCAGCGCTGAACCCAGAACCCCGAACCCCGAACCTCCTACGCCTCCTTCACTTTAATCAATCCTCTAAAAACGGAACCTTCGTGACCGTCAATGCTGATATGCTCGCCTGCTTTAACAATAACCTGGTCGAAAACACAGCGTTTATTGCGTTCGTCACAAATTAAATCGCCACACCCCACTACACAGGTTTTGCCTAACCGATGCGCCACGACGGCAGCATGGGATGTCAATCCACCACGGGCTGTCAACAGTCCGTCGGCTGCATGGATCTCGCGAATATCATCCGGGACGGTGTCGGCCCTGGCCAGGATTAATTTCGTGCCGGGTTCCTGAATACGCCATTTTTCAATCTCTTCCAGATTAAAGATCAACCGGCCGCTCATGGCGCCGCCGCTGACACCAATTCCATGTCCCAGATAAAACGCGGCATGCTTTTCTTCAAAATCAAAGGTCAGCACATTTTTTCGCTCACGGATGGTCATGTCTCGGGTTTGAAGCAAGTATAAATCGTTTATCGACGGACTTTCAAAGGTAAACTCCATTTCCTGGGGAGCCCATTTTTTGTCGTCGATCAAATTATGCGCCCATCTTCTCAAGGCTTCATATATTTTCGGAAAATGGGTCTGGAGGGTAATATCGGTTTCACGCATTTCGATTTCCTGCTGAAATATCGAGATCGGGTTTGTTTTGACCAATCCTGCAACAACATCCTCGCCCTGGTTGCCGACCGTAAAGTCGCCCCATAGTTTTAAAGTATCACCAGACCACCGGGGATTATGGGTAAATATGACACCGGATCCCGATTGTTCGCTGATATTGCCGTAAACCATTGCCTGAACCGTCACCGCGGTTCCCCAATCGTCCGAGATTCCCATAATTTGCCGGTAAGCTTTGGCCCGGGAAGACTCCCAGGAATCCAGGACTGTTTTAATCGCCATGTAAAGTTGCTCAAATGGGGTTTCCAAAATTTTAATGCCGGAATCCTGGATCAATGTTTTATACAGCAAGGCAACGTTTCTCATCTGCTTGCCGGTGAATTCTTTTTTATAGGGAATGCCCTGCTTATTTTTCTGGTCACTGATAATGGCATCGAAATCATCACGTTTAAGTCCGAAAGCCATTCCATAACATTGTAAAAATCTGCGGTAGTTATCCCAGGCAAACCAGGTGTTACCTGTTTTAGCGGCAATTCCAGCCGAAATATTTTCGTTATTTCCCACATCCAGCAAGGTATCCATCATGCCGGGTTGGGAAATGGAGGAGCCGCTTCTCACTGATAATAACATGGGGTTTTTGGGATCTCCAAATTTTTTACCGGATAAATTTTCCAATGCCACGACGTTGCGGGCGACCTGCTCTTTAAAGTTATCGGTTGCCGGCGGGTAACTGTCAATGATTCGGCGGCAGCGAAACACTTCGGTGGTGATGATAAATCCGGGCGGCACGGGAAAGCCGAAATTTTTCAGTTTGACCATATTGAGCCCTTTGTTACCCAGATGAATGATACCGGTCACCCGTCCTTTGGCGGAATCGATTGTAGTCATCGCATTTTGGGGATCAAAGAGCAGCAGTTCGTGCAGCAAGTCCTTCGGCAATTTGTAGGACTGCTGGAAAAGAGTTGTCAAAATTCGGCTCAAAAACAAATCCAGCTGCTGGAGACCCAGAGATAGTGCGATCTGCTCCCGGAAGAATACTTCCGAGACCCGATGTTCCAGCTTTTCACTGTCTTCCAGGTGCTGCTGGGGTAGAAATTTAGGCAGTATTTGGGAGGTGGATATTTGCGATAGGATGCGGTTGAGGTTTTGGCCGAGAAGGTTATGGAAATGATCGTGGACAATGTTTTTAACCGCCTGGGCAAAACCTTTAAAAATATCCAGATACTGGGTTTGGGTAAACCCTTTGACTTCCAGCGAGTGGGCTAAAAATTCCAGCTGCCGCTCCAATTCAACCGATAAGATCCCGTCCAGCTTCAACGCTTTGTCAAACAGTCGCAGGAGGCTGTATATCTGATAAAATGTCGCTTTGGTAATCAGGCTCAGGTCGATGTCGCGGATCAGTTCCTCAAACAGCACATCGACCAGGGTCTCCAGGCGAAAGGTGAGACCCAAACAGTCGAATTTCATTTCATGATAACTGCCGTACATGGATGGGATATCAATGGTAATATGTCTTTTTTTATAGATATTTTCTTTGATTTCAAAGGATTGATCAGCGGTAATCGAATTCTTTAATTTCTCAAGATAATCCAGCAGCATGTAAAGCCTAATCTTGATGTCCGGCTCATTCAGCGCTTGTTCCAAGCGGCTTAAATCCGGCAAGGCTTCGGTCCTCAGCTGGGCTATATATCCTGTCAGTTCGTGATAATCAAAGCTGTATTTCTGATTGAGCGCTTTGTAAAAAGCAATGGCTAATTTGATGCGGTTACGATCGACATCCGGGACATCGGAAATTTCCGCCAGCAGATTTTCTATTTTCTTTTCAGACAGGGTCAGCAAATTGCCGGGAATCTCGACACCTTTAGCGGTGAAGTGGTTAAAAATGGTTTTGACACCATCGATAAAGGGTCCACGGGTATCGATTTCATCATAGATTGAAGGCGGGACGAACGGTTCCAAACCGGATTTGTCACGGGTCTGCCAGAAATGCAGCGTGGCCTCCATAAAGGGCACGATTCGGTTGCTGCTTTCAACATGGGCCTGTTTGCGCAAAAAATGAATAAGTCGGTCCCGCCGATGCGTGATCTCATCTATTTGAGTCGATATGTCCCTTAATTTCCCCTCGGCACCAATATCATTAAAGAACGCCGGAAAAAGCCTGGTGAGCTGCTTGGCAAGATTAAAAACCGGTCTGATGTTGCTGTTCAAAAATCGCGTGATATCACGGGGAAAAACATCGATATCTTTGATAAATACGCCACAAAGAGAAAGATGAATAATCAGTCCGGTCAGCAGGCGGGTTGACCATTTTGGATTGACCTCAATGAGTTCGAGCCAGGTTCGGATATTGAGGATATGGGCCGGGTTGACTCTAATCTGCCATTCATTGTCCACACCCTGCAGCATGGGGGTTTGAAAACCCAGATCAATAACCGCATCGATAAAGAAATTAACCAGATCGAGCTCATCGGTATTATATACGGCTTTACCCATATTAAGGACGCAATTTAGAGCCGTGGCCGGGAACCTCCGGGTTTGCTCTTTAAGGATCGTAAATGTTTTGCGTATTAGAATTTCGATATTTCGATAATTTTCATTTTCGATAATCCAGGTCAGAGTCTGGTTCACTTCCCGCAGAGTTTCTTCATGGATCAGGGAACACCCGGTCAGATTCATAATGTGAAAAAGAAAAATCAACTTGAGGCGGTGCCCACGGCCCTCTTCATCAAAATTTCGAAGCAGTTTACGGGGAATCTGGCGGTAGGCCTCGACAATCTGTCCGAATCCGGGAAGATCAAGGAGTTGGGTTAATACCGTCATTGATTCTATCTGTTGATTCTGAAAGCTCAACTCCAACTGACGCTGCCATGCATTTAATTGCCGATGGGATATGGTTTTGAAAAAGTCATCAAAATGAGTTGTCGGATTCACAATCTCGGCTTCTTTCTCAAACCAGGCGCGGGGATCATCTTCTTGCAGCCAGTAACTGTAGGTATGGTTTAAATATTTAATCAGCAAAAGATTGGGGGATTTATATCTGGAATCGGTATTACCTGTACAATTTAAATAAGCCTTCGCCAAGCGGTTGATGCCGTAATAACTTTTCACGAACAAAGCAAAAAGAGGATCCGGTAAATTGTGAATCCGGTCCAACGCCTCGTCTATAACGGGCTGAAAGTTTGTGAAACTGGCGCCGGAGTCAGTAATCGTTTTTTGAATAAATAGTAATAGATTATCAACCGCATCTCTTTTTACCGCTTCATCTTTTGTTTCATCGATAACCTGGATGAAAATATCTAACAACAGTCGTGCTGCCTCGGGACCTCCGGAGTGCTTTTTGAGAAGGTGAAAGTATTCCAGTGAATATTTGCGGGCTTCGGTGGCAATAAACCGCCAGTTTTTGTAAGGATGGGAAAGTTCTTTTAAAAACGTATTCAGCCCTTCCATCAGACCATAATATTTGGATAATACCTCCTGGAGGATGGCGTATTTGGCATCGATGGTAACATCAACATGGTAATCGGCCAGATTGACTTCAAGCGCTTTGGATTTCAGTTTCAAAATGGAGAGCCTCCCGGATCAACCGAAATAATCAATGCATGACTATTGTCAAGGATATCAGAGCGGGGAAGGATTTTCAAGGGAAGGGTGTATTGGACTTGTGGTAGGCGCAAGCAAACGGTTTCAAATGTCAGAGGTCAGGTGTCAGGATATGGATTCGGACTTTGCGTATCAAACGTATGATGTATATAACCTGAAACCAATCCATCAGTGCTCCATTTGTTTAGCGCGCCAGCGCCATCAACCGATACACCACCATGCCAGCCAGCCAGGCCACATCTTCCGGCGCTAGGATTTGGCCGATGTTTTTGTCAAATAGAATATTGGCTTCTGCTGGAAATTCATCATCCGAGGCCCACAAAATCAACTGCAGTGACACGCCCGGCAAAACTCTGAATTCAAATCCGGCATCGCCGTTTTCGATTTCTTGCAGACCCAACTTTTGGGCGGCCCGGGTGATCCCGGCTAAATTGTCGCCAAAAGCTTTTTTTAGCGGTTCCACAGCCCGTTTAACAAAAGCACCGTAGTAAAATGCGGCTCCGGGAATTTCCCGGTAAGCTATCCAGAAATTGGTTGGCGACGGCATTGCCGGAGCCATCATATAATGCAAGATCAGAACTTGCTCTTGAAGCGGGATCTCCTTATCGCCTTCGGACTGATCGTTGAATTCAAAAAAAGGATAGCTGACGAGGTATGTGCGATCGAGAAAAGGAACCTGGAATGTACTCTCCGAGGGTGACTCGAAGCCGGAACGGGTTAGAATAACTTCAAAGGGTATCCGTGATAATTCGCTACGGGCAAGTTCTCTAGCGTTGATATAATCGTCGATGCGGGGCATAATATGAGTTCCGTGGTTCGGGTTGTGGGTTACGCGGTTCTGGGGTTACGGGTTTCGGGATGCGAGTTACGGGAAACGTGTTGCAGGTTCCACGTTACGGGTCAGGTGGTGCAGAAAGTGGGGTACCAATCACGTGGATCGCGTTTACAGGCTTCAAATTTAGGATTTATCTTTAGCCTGAATATTAATGGTGAAGGAAAAAGCCCTGCTCCGGAGGAAAAGGGCTTTTTCAAATAAATCATAGGATTCGCAACAGGAAATCGTCATAACGGGTTTCGAGATAGATAATTCACTTGAACCCGCAATTCATACGGCGATTCACTGACCTCGCAACGCGTAACGCGGAACTCGCAACCCGAAGCGTGCAACCCGTTACCGCGGTTTAAAGCTCCAACCAGGAGTCAGAATACAGCGACCGGCCGAGGATGACATCTACGGTCTTAACGTAATCCTGCATCTCCTTGGAAAGCGTGTCCATAGCCGGGGCATTGCCGTCCATGGCGCTGTTGATCAGATCCACAACATCCTGGCGTTCTCCCTTGGCAATGGCGATAAGCTGATCGTCCAGCGGATCGGCAATTACCGAATGCATCCCGTATCTTTCAAGCATGACCATGTAAGTCTGGTTGAGAATGGGGCGCAGGTTGTCCGGCGGCCCGTTGGAGATATTGGAAAGCCCGCAGGTGCTTTTGGCACCCGGCGAAATATCCTGCAGCATCTCCATAAAGGCCATCAGGCTCAACAATTGCGGTTGTTGAATGTTCACCGGCGTGACAATGCCGTCCACCCAAATTTTCTCGTTGGGAATACCGGCTTCATTGGCAAAATATAACAATTCCACACAAAGCGCCGCACGCTCGTTCTCATCCCGCGGCAGTCCTTCCGGCCCCCACATCAAGGCGATAAAATCGGCATTGTGTTCCACGGCCAGCGGAACCATGGGTTCATAACGCTCGGGGCGCACCATGATGGAATTGACCAGTGGGGGCTGGGGCGTATCTTTATACACCTTAAGCGCCTCTGCAATGGCATCGATATTGGATGTATCCAATGCCAACGGGATATCATCGACAACCTCCTGAACCGTTTGAACCACCCAGGGCATCAGTTCATGTCCATCTTTTTTGGCCGGTCCGAGGTTGATGTCAATATAGTCCATACCCTTTTCGCGCTGGAAAAGGGCCTCTTCCTGGATCGGCTTGGGATCTCTTTCCTTATAAGCTGTGCCGATTTTTTTAGATATTACGTTTAAACTTTCACCGATTAGTAGCATACATCAACCTCCCTATTGTTTAGTGACAAAGTTAAAGATTTGCTTCCCGTCAGACAAAGCTTACTTTGTCATTTTTTGGAAGTCCGTCTTGATTGGAATAATGGAATTTTGGAATAGTGGGCTGACATTTTAACAGATTTAAATACTGCATAATTGCCAGCTTTATTTAATATGACAAATTATTCCGCTTATCAATCCCCCAATATTCCATTGTTCCAGTATTCCAACAGTCCATGTTTTTATTGGGCCTTCAAAAATCCGGGAATATGTGCGGCTTCCCTCGGACCGACGGTAATGGTCCAGCCGGGCAGTTCTTCTTCCACATCTCCGGCGATGGCGGCAGCATATCCGGGAATGATCAACTGCTGATGTTTGACCTTATCTGCAATACCGCACTTTTTCACAAACATACCCACATCATCACCGGCGAATTTACCTGCGGCCCAGGCCGTCATGACGGAAAGGCCTTCGGAATCCTTGATCAGCAACCACGCCGGAACCCGGCTGCCCTCAATTTCACCGGAAACAATAAAGTAGGTCAGGGCAAAATTGGTGGTTACCATCACCGGTGAGTTTTCATCCGGATTGTTAACTTCGTATATACCTTCGGTAACCGTCATGGGGCGCTGCGGATCGGTATAAATATTCAGTCGTTCCAGCAACAGCGGGAATAAACTGTCACCGCTAAAATCGGAAAGGACCGCAATGCCGCCGTATTTGGCGACAAACGTTCCGGCGATCAAGGTCTCCATATCCAGGTTGGATGCCATCTCACACGGAAAGGTGATGGTCGGAAAACCCAATGCCCGATTGCCGTCTTTGAGCGCCGCACGCCTCAAGGTGATTTGATCTTGATGCGCTTGTTTGATTTCCCTGGAACCGGAATCGATCACCAGGTCTTTTAATCCTGCCTCAGTGAGTTTTTCGGTTAACGGAATGAGACCTTCGACCGAGTCGGCTTTTACCGCCAGGGGTAGATTATTCTCTTTGGCCAGGGCGCCAAAATCATCGACGTTGGCCGCCGTGGCGGCATACATCAGTGGCCTTTTGAACCCGCAGGCCTCGATACCGGCTTTCATTACACCGGCGTCCTCGCTCATTAATACCAGATTGAACTCGGATGTTTCAGCTATTTTTTTGGCCGTTTTGGCAAATGCATCACTGTCTCCACCGGCATCTTTTAAAGCAATCAATTCTGGTCTGAGGTTCAGCCCGACCCTTTCGAACTGGAAGGCATTCCAGGTCTTGAGTTTGGTTTCAAGATCAGCTTCAGCGATATCGGACCCGACGGCCGCGGCCAAAAGCGTTGGATTGTAAAAAGTTTTTTCATGCCGGTACTGGACGGTTTCACCACCGGAGGTTGCCGCCCGGACGCCTTTGCCGATGGCCACCGGGCGAATCGGCGGAGCCGATGCTTCCGACAATTGTTCTCTGGCCTCATCGGATACGTAGGGACAACTGTCCAACTCTGCTTTACCGGAGGCAAGGTTCATAGCGAAAGCAAGGCAGGTGGGTACACCGCATTCTTTGCAGTTGGTTTTCGGCAGGAGTTTGAAAATCTGAATACCGGTTAATGCCATTTTTATCTCCTTAATATCGTGTTTCGAGTTTCGTGGTACGGGTTACGCGGTTCGCGTTACGGTTTATGTGTTTTGTGTTACGGGTTACGGGTTACAGGCGCTCAAATGCATACACCACGCAACCCGCAACTCGTAACCCGTATTCCCGTAACCCGTTTTTTTATCCGATAATCGGATCCATGTCCAGGGCCGGATGCTTTTTCTCCTGGAGGAAGGGCAAAATCTCTTCCTCGGTGATACCGACGGATTCATCGGCAATCCGATCGATCAGATCGGGTATTCCAAGCTCTTCACCTCGTTTAAGAAGCCGATCTTTGATCTCTTCTTTGAGACTCTTGGGCATCCAGACCATCCGGGCCAGACCACCGTCACCGTTAATGAACTTGCCCTGGGTGATGTTAAACTTGGAATGGCCCACAAAACCCGGCGAAGACGCACCGCCGCCCATGACACCGGCCAGGGTGGTAAACTTCATACCGCAGGGGGTTTCACCCATGTAATCGCGGTGGACCGTCATCACGCCATTGCAGGACGGCAGCATCGCGGCAATACACTCGCAGCAGCCGCAGGTGGTCATGGGATCGGTCACCATGGAGTAGAAATTGTAATGGGTGACGGCTCCGCGGGAGGCCTTGTAGACAAAATCGTTGACCCCTTTCCACTGTCCCAGCACCGGATCCAGACACTCGCCCTTTTCAATCGGCTGATTGGGTCCGGTGGGATTGATCTCAAAAGAAGCCTTGCAGTCCATCCAGTTGTAGGCGCCGCACAGACCGGTACGCTCGGGGCTGACCGTGCACACATGGTTGGGGGCAAAGGACTGACACAGAGTGCAGGAATAGTAGGTTTCCACATCCTCATCAGTCATTTTTTCCACCCGCTCGTCGCGCATCTTGTATTCGGCCCGGGCGCGTTTGGTCAGCTCATCCACGTCTTTTTTCTCGGTGTAGAGCGTGACCTCGACCTTGTCGATGATCTTCTGAAAATCCTGATGAAATTTGGCATGCAGCACGACGCCGATATCTTTAAGGGTAAAGCCCTTGTCGATGGCGGCTTTGCTGATGCGAACCCAGGAGATATCCCGCTGTCCGATATGCATGACCCCCTGGATGTAGTTGATCAGATGATGAATTTGGCGTTCGAGGATCGGCTCGAAATCCGTCTGGAACTCCCGGCCGGCTATCTGGACCGAAATTCCCAGCGGAAAGGTTCCGCCCTCCTTGACATCGCCAATATCCGGACCGACGATGTTGACCTTGCCATCATCGATCTCATTCATCTCGGCCATCTTGACCAACTCGGTGCACTGGGTTTTGCCGCCGCCAGTTTGGGCGTAAAGATCGGCACCCCTGACCCGCTCACCTTCGTAGGCCGGACCGAAAGAACAGGGAATTTCAATTTCCGATACGGTCACTTTCAATCCCCGGACCTCAACCGATTTTTGGACCAGTTCGTCATGGGGCACATTGGCCACGACATGCTCGTAGGTGCAGATACCGGTGGGCAGGATCTCGGGGATATCGGTGTCGGCCAGGGTCGGAAAACCCCAGTTGACACAGCCCGCGGCCGCGCCGGCCCAGTGAGTGCCGACATCGCCCAGGGCATTGACAAAGGCAAAAATGCGGTTTTTATTGTAAAGCAGCATTTTTTTGTAGTCTCCTGGCTGAACGTTGCCGAACGCCATGGCGGCCCGGTTGGCAAAACCCAGGGCAAAAATAGCCGAGGAGATATCGGGACCGAACGGCACGATCCGGGTATTCCAGCCGATCTGAACCCCGGTTTCTATCAGCTGATTGGTGACCGAGGTGTTGTTCTGGTTGGCTGCCAGAAAGATATACAAACTTCGCCGCTGATAGTCTTCGACGATATCTTTGGCAATCTCAGCGGTCGGCGCGGCCCCCACAATCGCGGCAAAGCCGGGCGCGGTGCCGTCGACAAATTCGACCCCTCTTTTACGAAAAACCGTGTCGTCCGCAGCGCCCAGCCAGATCTTGCCGGCCTCGATATCGGGCTCTTCGGAATGCAGGTAAAATTCCGGCTCATTCAGATACCGCAGGGCTTCATGAATTTCAAAACTGAACAACGTGGCCATACCGGCATCCAGCAGTGGACCCAGAAAGGGCAGATGGTTCATACCCTTGACGTGGGGCGGCAGCAGCTTGCGCGCCATATCCAAAGGTTTTTTCATATCTTCGAGGGTTTCAACCTTAATACCCAGCAATGAATAAATTACCGGCAGATAGTAGGCCGTGTTGGGAAATCCGACCTTGGTGTCAGCGTCGAAGGTATCCAGCGCTTTTTGATATTCCCCTTCTACCTGAGATACAACATTGTAGCCACCCTGGATGGCAGCAAATGCAACTAACTTAGACATATGTTCCTCCTTCGTGGAGATAAATTGTTAACTGATTGAGGAATTGAGGGATTGCGAATTTGGGAATTGACGGAATAACATCTTTCCAAATTAGATACTATGTTATTAAAATTCCTAAATCCCTAAATCCCTAAATTCCTAAATTTTTATCTACTAGGCCTCGAGTGCCTGACGACTTTCCATATCCATCAAGACCCGCTCTCTGGCCTTGTCGATACCCAGCGCTTTGCGCTTCTTGTCAATGTGGTCGATAATCGCATGGGCATGCTTAATCGGATCGGTGTACATATCCCACTTGCCGCCGTAGATGTTTTCCATCTCTTTGAACAGGTAATCCTGGAATTCAGGAGCGCCCGTGGTTTGCAGAATACCGCCAAACACGGTGTATACGCCTGAGCTGACAAAATAGTGACCAATGGCAATCGCCTTCTCACTCATCCATTCCGGTGCACTGCCGGCCGCCGGCAAATCCGAGATGTCGTTGCCGAGGCCGCCCGCTTTCACCATTTCCGTCAGGGCCAGCAATATTCGACTGTTATCCACACATGAGCCCAGATGCAGCACCGGCGGAATGCCCACGGTTTCACAGACTTCAGCCAGGCCGGGTCCGCAGTATACCGCGGCGGTTTCAGGCGTCAACAGGCCCTCCATCGCACAGGCAATGGCGTTGCAGCCGGTGGTCAGTACAATGACGTCGTTTTTGATCAATTCTTTAATCAGAGTAACGCATTCATTGTTGTGCTGAGAGCGGGCATTGTTGCAGCCCACGACACCGGCGCCGCCTCTGATGCGACCATTAATGATGTTGTCGTTTAAGGTGTAATAGGAACCGCGGAAGGTGCCGCCCAGGTGGTATTCAATCGACTCGACGCCGAAACCGGCGATCTGGGTGGCTTTCTGCGGCGGAATCACAACTTCGGTCTCACGGTTCTCGAAATTATCGATGGCCATTTTTAGAATCCGCTTGGCGTCTTCCATGGCATGGTGTTCGTCAAACTCGATGTGAACGACATTGTCCTGCTCCATTCTGGCAATCGGATGGGTCGTGATCAGTTTGGTATGAAAGCACTTGGCCACGTTGGCCAGATTCTGGAATACACACTGAACGTCCACCACCATGGCATCACAGGCTCCGGTCACGATCACCAGTTCCTGCTGGAGAAAATTGCCGGCCGGCGGCACGCCGTGGCGCTGTAGAATCTCATTGGCCGTGCAGCAAATCCCGCCCAGCTGGATGCCCTTGGCCCCCTTGGATTTGGCGTAGTCAATCATATCCTGGGACTGGGAGGCCGCGACGATCATTTCTGAAAGCACCGGCTCATGACCATGCACGATGACGTTGACATGATCCTCCTTCATGATGCCGATATTGGCCTCGCTTTGCAGCGGCGATGGGGTGCCGAACATCACATCCTGCAGATCGGTCGCCAGCATCGCCCCGCCCCAGCCGTCGGCCAGGGATGCACGGGTACATTGCTTAACCAGGTTTTTATAATCCTGATCCACCCCCATATGGGTGCGGTGCATGATCTCGACGACCTCGCGATCGATATTGCGCGGCAAAACGCCGTTTTTGACCCATTTATCATACAGGGGCTTCGGCGCCCGCTTCAGGTATTCAAGTGTACCTTCGGCCTTGCCCCACTCTTTAAGCGCTTTTTCGGCAAACTCGAGGGCGATTTCATCGATATTTCGGTCGACTTGCTCGCCGTCCACCTCGACGGTGGTGTCCACATCCAAGGTGTGGGCAATCGCGAGCAGTCTTCCCGGATCTTTAATCCGGTAATCTTCGGTTTCCTTGCGGGCAACCGACAGAAAAACTTCGGCCACCGCACGTCCATGATCGGAATGGGCTGCCACACCGGAGGCAACCATGCGGGCGAAGTTACGGGCCGCAATGGTGTTGGCGGTGGCGCCGCATAAGCCTTTGCGGGTGTCTTCACCTTCAATGCCGCCTTTGGGCAGCGGCAGACGACAGGGACCCATGGCGCAATTTTTACAGCAAGTTCCCTGAATACCGATATTGCAGGCTTTCATCGTCACGGCGCGGTCAAAAACCGTTTCAACGCCCAGATCCTGGGCACGCTTGATCATCTGTTGACTGGCCACATCAATGCTCGCTGCGATGGGGTCGGCCAATTTGGGTGCCTTTGCCGGTTTCTTGATATCTTTTTTTTCTACTGCCATACGAGGTTCCTCCTCATAGTTATTTTGATTTGTAAATCATTAATTAGTGTTAGTGTCATCGAGTGCTTGATCACCCGGCTAGTTTCGCTTATGAATCCAGGTCAAATTATCGATCATTTTGTCCGTCATCGTTTTTTGAACCGCGGCCGGTGTCTTCGGAATTTCCTCTTCAACAGCGGTTTCACGTTTAGCTTCCAGTTCTTCACGCTCTTTAGCGCGTTTTTGGCGAATTTCATCCAGCTCGGCATCTGCTTTAGCCTTGGCCTCGGCTGCCTGACGTGCTTCCTCTTGAGCCTTGGCTTTGGCTTCGGTTTCAGCCTTGGCTTTAGCATCGGCTTCAGCTTTCAAACGGGCCTCTTCATCGGCTTTAGCCTTGGCTTCGGCATCCAATTTGGCCTGGGCTTCGGCTTCGGTCTTGGCTTTAGCGGCCGCCTCAGCGTCGGCTTTTTCGTCTGCCACCGCCTCGGCTTTGGGTGCTGCTGCCGGTGCAGCAG